>Ga0228711_1004281_pt1 | contig 21992 bp, 8 predicted proteins | sample MedpolnodulmetaG_2_FD_177996 | JGI IMG/M metagenome (GOLD analysis project Ga0228711, IMG submission 177996) | Root nodule microbial communities from Medicago polymorpha collected in Santa Monica, California, United States - brown nodules | ecosystem: Host-associated > Plants > Roots > Nodule...
CCCTAAAGAAACTCTTACGAGAACAAATTTTAGGAACAAGATTCAGCTATGGGTTGATTCGGAGAAATCATTTGATGCGTACAGAAGGAATATAAAATTGAGTGAAAAATGGTCTGGAGAAGGAATGGGTCGATTTTGAACTCACATAAAGGAAGAAGAAATGAGACAATGAACTTATAAAAACAAATCCTGCACATACATACGGTACATATCTTGTAGATACATACAGAACTCTTGAATTAAGGGCAAATTGGGAAATTCAGGGGGCATAAAAGATTTTGGGGGGGCTTATAAAGAAACACCCGTGTTGGGTCAGAAACATGTGCAGCCCAGCCCAATCATCTATCTTCTTCAACCTAGCAACACAAAATTGCAGCCGCAAGTAAACGCAGAAAACTGCAGCCACACTTCATTGCCATTTCAAAATCGATTTCAAACCTGTGTTTGAGAGCTTAAAACTTGCGTAAATGTCCATGGTCTTCAAACGCGTTCATGGTACTTCGGTTCATTGAGTTGCACGAATTTTGGTACGAATTCCGGCGAACCAATACGCCGACGAACCGGTTCGCACAAACCAATTCGCGGTTCTCCATAAAACCGGCGAATTATGTTACTATGATTTGCATATTAATAATGGGACTCTAAGAGAGTAGTTAATAGCTTCCATAGTAATCGCAGAGATGAATCGAAGCTTGGAGCTATTATTAGAGAGTGTAGAAATTCATTCTCGTCATTTTTCAAAAACTTTTAGGTTGAGTTTATTTGGAGACAAGTAAACGAGGATGCTCATATAGGGCGGCCACATGTGTATCTAGTTTCCAATTGTTTAATGGGATGTCTGGTTGTATTGAACCTATTATTGCTAATGAAATGAGATAGTTATTTATCGGAAAAAAATGAAACCAAACGCTAAATTTATCGTAAAAAAATAAATAAATAAAACCAAACGATAATAAACTTTTTTTTCATTAATGATCACTTTACTTCCTGTTGCCGTTATATATATTTTGGAACCAAGAAAAACAAACATTGGTGATACAACAAGCAAACGTAGGCTCAAAATCACACACAAACACAATATATAGGGAGAGAAAGAGAGATATAATACCCCTCACCTGATCGGTCTTTTGACTTGATTCCCTCTCAATGATATCTCTTGCCATGGCTTGTAGCATAACATGCATTTGAAGCTTGTTATCCTCATCAATGGTTATAAGGCTCTTGTCTTCAAGGAGACTTATTTGAAGAGTTGTGTATTGTGTTCTTTGGAGTACATCATTTTGGTTCATCCCAACAAAGAAACATGCTATATCAAGGAATATTCTTTTCTCTTCATCACTCAAATCACTAATACTCTTTTCTAGAGCTTCTTGTAGTCGTGGAGCTGGAATGGAAAGTCTTTCGAGACTCTTCAACACATTCTTCCACTGAAGTGCTTCCTTTCCATTCAAAAAAAACCCAAGTTGTTTCAGAGCAATAGGCAATCCCCCAGAATTAGTAACCAATTGCTTAGAAAGTTCACCAAAATCTTTTCGAGTACTTGTTGGTAGGCTGTATCGACCCCAATTGAAAAGTGCAAGAGATTCACTTTCGTTCAGTTCTTTCACGTTGTATATATGGTCAACTCCATGATCCTTAAGTAGACGCCTATCTCGTGTCGTGATGATTATTTTGCTACCAGCCCCAAACCAATCTCGACTTCCACACAGGAATTTTAACTGATCCAACTTATCAACATCGTCAAGTACAATGAGTACTCTTTTATGCTGAAAGCTTCTTTTTATAACATCTTTTCCTGATTCGATTGAAAATATATCTGTACGTCCAGCAAGAAGTCTCCTTTGCAAGGAAATTAGACCGTCCCTTTTTATATTTTTATAAACTTCGCTGATATTTTCGAGTAAGCAAATCTTCTCAAAAAAGGGACCAATTTTTTGATAAATGACTTTGGCAATGGTTGATTTGCCAATCCCTGTCATCCCCCATATCCCTACTAGGAGTGGACGTTTGGATTGTTTCAATAGCTGCATAACATCTTGCACACCAGAATATATGCTCATATCACAGTAACTAACGACGAATTTTGCATCATCGAATGGCTTTCTATATACAACACTCTCCACTACCATCTTAATATCTAGACTTTCGTCCCTGTATAAGAGATGAAATGCCTGTGATGATTATCTATACCATTATATAAAGGCTACTTATTGGTCAGACCTTTTTTTGGAAAAGTTTACCCTTATCATCTAAATTCTTTCTCAAATTTTAATTTAAATATACACCATAATTATATAGGAAAAAAAACTAATTTAGTTGAACTTTTTGTTACAATTTTTTCTAAATTTAGATAATACAGATATTATAAAATAGAAACAAACTAATTAAATCAAAGTAAATGATATATACAAACACACTGCAAAATACACTAGAGAAAGTCATTTGTTTGTTTTTCCGCTAGTATGTATTGAGGAATAAGGTTATAGTTGTATATTAAGACAAGATCTCAAGTATTTTTAAATTAAAATTGCTAAACTCATGGCATGTAGTATTACAAAGGCCATAAAGATCGAGTAATATAATTTAATTTGAAATCATGCAAGTTTCAATTTGGTTAGAGATATCCTAACCTTAAAAATTTGGAAGCATTATTATAACTGATCATTGACACGCAACTCATGACCTTGTCTTCCTCTTGGGAGATTTCTTCCATCGGGATTCTATTCATACAATCGTACATATTCATAGACTTTGCTGGATCGACAGGGTCTCTTCGATCGATCACAGGTATGACAATGAGACCAGCTGTGGTCTGGCAACATTCGGTTATTTTCTTCAATACTTGGAGACACCATCTTGAATTAAAATATTTTCTTGAAAATACGATTACAGCCACTTTACACTCTGCAATTATATCCAGCACTGAAGTTGGTTCTTCTCGATCTCTCCTCCCATCATCCCAGAAAACAATGATTTCAGGTTTTGAGCTCAGATCCCTATGTAGTGAATCAACATAAAAAGAATTTTCTTGTTTGCAGCAACTCAAGTAGACATTGTACATCTTCCTCTCTGGATTAGTACTAGTGGAGCTGGATTTCCTCTCTGGATTAGTACTAGTGGAGCTGGATTTCCTCTCTGGATTAGTACTAGTGGAGCTGGATTTAGACCTGTGGTGGCTCTTTGAGAAGAAATTGCAGAGAGACATGATGAATTTGATGAAAATTAGGTCAAAGTGATCGGTTGTGAAAACAAAAATTGCATTCAACTGAATTGAATGATTGAAAAACACTTCTTAAACTACTTATAAATAATTCAAAGTTGATTCATTAATTATAGAGTGTGGATATTTGAACAACTATGTGGTACAATTTATGTGATAACTTCTTTTTACTCTCTTGTGAGTATGAGAGAGAAAGTTGTCAAAAAATTACTACAAAATGGTTGTACACATTGTTGTTAGAAATTTTTCATAAAGAACAAAATAACAAAGGTGGTTGATGTGATATAATACTAAAATAGTACTAATAATTTTTTACTTACGTTTGGAGGCTTATGCCATGTCTAACCAACGGAATAAAGAAATGGAGGGTTGTGATTATTTTGAATTGATTAATATTTTCAATTGACGCAAAACTCCTTCTGGTCAATACTTATCCAACTACCGCACTACCCAAGTCAATAAAGCTATGCCACTAGAATTTAGAAGGTCGGGACAACACTATTGCAGGAAGACCGACCTGTAAATGAATATTTATAATCAAAATCATCATTTATCATCATCACATCGTTTATAATTATAATCTTACAAGTTCTCCCTTAATTTCCCTTCATAATTTTCTTCTAAACTTTCCGTCCATAACCTTCTATTAACTAATTAAATAAAAATTAAAAAAAAAAAAAACACAACTTACAAGTTCTTCCCTCCAAACTTTCCATCCATGAGAAATGCTAGCGACACACATTCTAACACACACTCTCTTTGATCGATTAAAATTCACATTGATCCCACCAAATAATGTTGGTCCCATATAAATTTGATGGGTCCTATGTGAATTTTAATCAATCAAAGAGAGTGTGTTGAAAAGTGTGTGTTAGAATGTGTATCGCTAGTATTTCTCTTCCCTCCTGATTCGAACATGAGACCTAATGGCTTCCTCTCAACATTTTGACCACTAAGCCACTAGCAATTTTCTTAATTAATTTTGTTTCCATTAATTGATATCCAATATCAAATGCCCTTTTTAACAAACCATTAAATCCCTTTTTTGTTTTTCACTATCACATTATCCAAAATCCACTAACTACCTATTAATTTCTATTAGCACAACCCACACGTGATTCTTTCAATTCTTGCAGAAAATTGGTTTTATAGATTAGACTTTTTAGAGACCTAATGTAAAGTTTATTTTTTTTTATTTTTATTTTTTTACAAATGGAGACATAATGTAAAGTTAATAACTTCCAATGTGGATTATATGGGTGTTATCATTACCATTTTGTAAATGAATATGAACAGGTAATAAGTGAACCTTAATGCATGACTAAATTTTTCGACAAATTGTCTACATTATTTTAAGATAGCCACCTATATCATTTCTATAAGCAATATATATATGTCTCATTTCAAGTTAGGGAATATATATGTCTGATTTCATATTCTTTATTTTTTTTTGTATGGAATATATACATCATATAGTTAGTTAATGAATCGATTTAGTTTTTTAAAACACTATTGTATTTCATTAAATGTTTCTAATAATATAATCAATTTGATACCAATACATGAAACTCTAATAAATCTGTGCATCGCACGGGTTAGAGTCTAGTAAAAATTAAAAAGAAAAAACACAACTTACATGTTCTCCCTCAATTTTCCTCCAAATTTTCCCTCCATAACATCTATTAATTAATTAAATAAAAATTAAAAAGAAAAAACATATCTTACAAGTTGTCCCTCAATTTCCTTCCATAACATTCTATTAATTAATCAAATAAAAAAGAAAAAGAAAAAACACACTATCTATTAATTAAATTAAAAAAGAAAATAAAAAAAATCCACTAACCCACTTTTCTCTCCAAACGTTCCCTCAACAAGAAAAAAATAGGAAAGGAATTAAAAAAATGGAAAACTAATTGAGAGAAAGAAAAAAACCTAAAGAAGTAAAAAAAATTAAAAAATGGAAGATTGGTTGAAAAATTAAAGAAGTAGTGACATGTTATAACATTTTTGAGCAATGCTAATAACAAACTCTTTGTCACACTCTATTGAACACACTCCTACTTATTGGTCCACGTCATTAACACTTTACAATGTTTTATCAGTTACTGGTTCTGCCTGATTGACAAAAACATAACAAGGCACGATCTGCAAAAGCCAAGAGGGTTCCTCAACTTCTCTCTCCAATTCCTATCCCTCAACAAACACAAATCCTTCAAAATAAATTAATGTCATCTTTATAAATTTCAGGATCCTTCTTGGATCTGTTTATGAAAAAGATGGAAAAAGATACAATTTTTAATTTCTTTTCTTCTTCCATGGGGTAGATCGATATGTATTGTGAATTTACTGTTTCTTTTGGAAGAGATGAATTTACGGTTCAAACCCATCACCTAATTAATCCAAGTTTAGATGGAATTTCCCCTTCTTTCAATATGACACGCATTACTATGTTTTTTTGAGCTGTTGACATTCACCCAGGACAAAAAATGGTTGTTAAAACCAACAGTGTCTCAATATGGGGACGAAATTAAATGAAGTATAAGGTGTAAAAGAAATAAAACCTGTTATAAATTATTTACCATCGCCTAACAATTATGGATTTCAATTTATAAACCTAGTATGAATTCAAAACTGCTACCAAGTTTCAAAGTTAAAAAAATAAACAATTTTAAAAGTTTAAGTTATCAAGAGAAAGAAAATGTGGGGTAATCATAATTGAATGGAGTTTTCAGTAGAGGAGGTCTTAAGAATGGGCAAAGTTCATGTCACAATGAAAGAGTGTGCAATGAAGGTGATGATGATGATATGAAATAAAAATAATTAAATAAAATAAAAATTACAGTGAACATGTATAACCGGTAAAAAGGTGATGGGTAGAAATATTTTTGATGATGTGGCCCAATAGTTGAGAGTGTGTCAAAAAGAGTTTGACAGAGAGTTTGTCATCAACATTTTTTTACACAAAAAAAGAAAATACTGAACAATTGAAAAACAAATTCAAACTGGGTATCATTTGGATACACTTTACAAGTCTAACCACTAAGCCACTTCCTTTTTGATTGATATATTGTTGCTTCTGAAATTGATATACCGTACTAAAACTTTTTTTTTTAAAGTCACAAACGTCCTAGCGGTTCCTTTTTTGATAGCAACTAGTAAAAGACCTGTGCTTTCGCACGGGTTACATAACAAAGCGATAATTATATAAAACATAATTGGATTGTTAATATTGTAGAATGTTTATAGATATCACACGAAAATTATGAGTTTTAATATAACGTTTCTATTACATATTTTTCTCTTATATATACAAAAATTTGTTAAAAAGTTGAGTCACATCAATAATGGATTTTATTTGTCTATATATGCGAAAATACATTTTTATGTATATATATGAGAAAGTTGAGTCACATCAATATTTTCAAAATCAAAATTAATGTAGTGTTTCTACTAAATAACTTTTTATTTTATAATGTAATTAATGTAGTGTTTTTATTAAATAACTTTTTATTTTATATGTAAAAGATTGTTCAATGTTTGCACCGCACCCGTTGCAGATTTTATTTACTTATATCTGTATAAACAAATGTTTATATACATATAGGAGAAAGACGATATGATAAATTTCGAAAACTTATGACTTTTTTCAAAGTCAAAATTCATGTAGTGTTTCTATTAAATATTTTTTTATTTGATATGTAAAGATTGTTCAGTGTTTTCAACGCACTCGTTGCAAATTTTATGTACTTATATGTGAATAAACAAATTTTTATATACATACACGTTAAAGTCGATATGATAAAAATTTGAAAACTCATGACTATATTCAAAATATGAACATTAATGTAGTGTTTATTAAATAAATTTTTATTTTTATATTTGAAACACCATTAAATATTTAAACCGCACTCGTTGAAGATTTTATATGCTTATATATGTTGAAAAAAATTATGTCCCGATATGTGATAGTAGATATGATAAAATTTTGAAAACTCGTGACATTTTCAAAATATCAACATTTAATTTTTTGTTTTATATTCCTTCAAAAAAAAGTTTTTATTTTATAAGGAAAACATCGTTCAAAGTTTGCACCACTCTCGTTGCCGATTTTAAATGTTTATATCTACAGAAACAAATTTCATATACATATATGAAAATGTCGCGATATGATAAAATTTTGGAAACAAGTGGCTATTTTAAAAATATCAACATTTTTTTTTTTGAAAACTCGGTATCCGGTCTAAGAACCGACTAAAAATATCAACATTAATGAAGTGTTTCTATTAAATAAATTTTTATTTTATATTAAAAACACTGTTAAATATTTAAACCTCACTCGTTGAGGATTGTATATGCTTATATACGCCGAAGAAATTTTTGATGTACAGGTATGTGATAGTCGATATGATAAAATATTTAAAATTCATAAGTATTTTTAAAATATCAACATTAATGCAGTGTTTCTGTAAACTAAATTTTTATTTTATAAGTAAACATCATTCAATGTTTGCACCACTCCCATTAAAGAATGTAAATGTTTGTATCTGCAAAAACGAATTTTATATACATATATGAGAAACTCCATATGATAAAATACTAAAAACTCCTGTTTATTTTTCATATATAGATATCAATCCATTGTTTCTATTAAATAATTTATTACTTTATATACAAAACATCATTCAATGTTTATTGGACGAATATAAAGTTAACGAGATCGAGTTTTAATAAGAAAGCTTGTGAAGTTTTGCTAGACTTAGATTTTTAAATATTACTAGTGTATTTATCCAGCGTGCCCAGGTTAGACATATAATTAAGGATGACCAGAATTTTGTATGCATGATACCCGCAAATAAAATTTACCATGGTCACAAATATCTTATTAGTACACACAAATAGAATAAAATAAACCATATTTACCCCTTGTAATATAAGACACTTTTGGTTTTGCCCTTGTAAAAATTTCTTTTAGATTCCGTCTTTGTAAAATAAATATTCTTCAAAAATAGACCTTGGCATATCTAATTCAGCAGATTCGTTGATGTGGCACAGACGTGGAAATATAATTTAATTTTTCATTTGTCCACATGTGTAATTATTTGCACATCATTAATTAATTAAAGAAAACCCAAAATTTATGAAATTAAAAACATAAAATTTTAATTTTGCGGGTGCATTAATTTTTTTTGAAGGAACAAGTAATTATTTTATTCCCTAAAAAAAAAAAAATTTATTAAACATAAAAAATTGTTTATAGAAATTCATCATCATTCCTTAAAAAAAAAAGAGAAATTCATCATCATTATGGCTGCCCAGACTCTCTCACTTTCTCCACTCATCTTCACCACCAGAGTCTTGCTTTCTTCTCTTCTACTTGCTTTGCAACTTCACCATTCACTCATACTCTTTCTCTCAAACTCAAACCCAAAGCCTGTCAACAACACATTCAGACCTAACTTCATCATCTTCTCTCTAACTCATTTCATTCACCCTTTTCTTCACTACAAAAACTGAAATTACAACAACAACAATTTTAAATTCAAAATTGGGGAAAACTAATTTGGGGATTTAAGGTTTGTAATTGGGTTGCAATTATCATCACCCTCAAAACTCTCTCGCTGCTAAGTCATGGGTTTGTGCAAATTATAGAGAAAAATTTGATCTGATTTTGGGTCATGAGATTGGGTTGATCTCTCCCTTTTATTCTACTTGCTCTCTCACTGCTTCAAATTTCGACATTCCTCCTTCTGGGTCGTCGTGAATTGGTTTTGGTGACTCTACGGCGACTCTATGATTCTGCTTCTGATTTGAAGATTGAGTGGAGATGAAAGATGAAATAAACAATAAAGAAAGTTAAAAAAAAAATGTTTTTAATTTCATGATTTTTGGGGTTTTTTTAACTAATTAATGATGTGCTATTGTTGTTCTTGAGAAGAGATGGAAAACAAGGAGGTTTTATTTTTTGTTGTTGTCGATGTGTTGTTGTGTTTGAGTTGTTTTTTTAAATGAATTTGCAAGTTTTTTTGATAAAAAAATTTGGATTTATGATGAACACCATGAGTTTATAGGTTAAAGAAGATGAAGATGGTGTTCAAGGAAATATTTGGAAGAATATAATTTTTGGTTTGTTTTATTATATTTAATTAATTAAAAAAAATAGTTACAAATGCCACATGTACCCAAAAAAATTAAAAATAAAATTAATTATATAGTCACTATGCCACGTCATTAAAAATAGTTGACTCTACGTGTCCATCAACGAACCTTACAATGAGTAGTTTGTTGAGATATTTATGCTACATAATCAGTGGCGGAGCTAAACAAAAAACTCGGGTGGACAACTAAAATAAATTATACTCCTTCCGTCTCACAATACTAGTCGTTTAAGGTTTGAGCATGGTTATTAAGAAAATGATTAATTGTGTTGATTTCAATGGTAAAATTAGTTGCATTTACTAAAACACCCTTATTAATTGTAGTTAGTGGAGTAGTTAAGTCGGATGAAATTCAATAAATAAGAGTATAATAATAGGAAAAATAATAATAAATGCAGCATTGGTATTGTAAAGTGACAATTATTTTGAGAAAAAGAAAAAAAGCTAAAAAGACAATAATTGTGAGACGGAGGGAGTAATGTATAAACACAAATAAAAGTTAAAATAAGCATTAAACATGAAGTTGAAATGACGGAGTTTGATTAAAAAATTAGGGTGGATACTTAAAAAATTACATATTTTACAACTACTTTATGAAACTTTTATTATACGATACAAGTTAACTAAGAGAATTTTCAACTGACAGTACAATATGTGGGAGACTTGAAACTCATTCAAATTCGAAGGTCTATAAGCCTTCGCTAACCTGTCAAGTATAAGCAACACAAAAATCACGTATGCCACTTTTGAAACCGCCAAAAATTAAAACCGTTAAAAAATTGTTTAAAGTCTCGCAAAATAGACAAAAGATGATTTTGAGGGTAATGCTTTTGGATGTTCATTACAATTACCAACAACAATCAATTGTATTAAGTTCTACTTTTATTTGAGTGCACTTACTGCAAAATGTTTTCCTTTTTCCATGTCTTCTAATTTTGTTAGGAACAAAGACAAAGAAAGAAGAGAAATTACGGATAGTGGAGGTTATTTATTTGAAGAGTGGTCCATCATATCATGGATAATGCAAAAAAATTATTATTAAATTGAAAACAACAACACTTAGTTCTGTAAAAAAAAAACACTAAGTTCAAAATAAAACTCACTGTTGTTCTTTTAATGCAAGTGGCACAAAAAATAATACAATACATTTTATTTCCTTTCAATTTTGCTCTTCGATTCAATTTTTTCTTTAAACATGTTTCACTTTTTCATCACCAGTTTCTTTATAAATGGTAAAATAATAGTAACATATATATGTCACTTTCTTTTTCTTGCGTATTCTCTCCATCTCTCCAAGTCTTCCATATCTCGGATGTGTTATAGTAGAAAAATGAAAATATACCAAATTTTATGCGCAACGTTGAGGCATTTCAAAGGAAGTGGTGAAGAGACAATAAAAAGAGGATAATATTTATGACCACTCACCAAAAAGGAACTATATACATTTGAATATGTAATTTGGGAGCTTCATGTTTTCCTTATATCAATTTCATGCTTCTGTTATGTTTTATTTTTCTTTTATTTTAATTTCACGATTCTACCTCTCTTCTACTTCACATGTTTTTGTATTGAAAGTATGACAAAGATTACATGTAAGTACTTATTCTGAAATAATTCAATTAGAGAAAACCAATTAACATTGATAAAATGAACATTTAATCATGATTATTATATCATCGTCATTTATATCTATAAACATTATCATCATTTATACCTATAATCCTACAAGTTCTCCCTCAAAAATTTTGCGTTGTTTTTCTTTTATTTTAATTAAACTATTCTACCTATCTTCTGCTCCACATATTTTTCAATTGAAAGTATGACAAATATTACATGTAACTTATTATTTCTGAAACCATTAAATTAGAGAAAACAAATTAACATTGATAAATGAAATTTAATCATGATTAGATTATATTTTATATAATACATAATCCTGTAAATTCTATTGATTAAATTAAAAATAAATGAAAATGAAAATTACTTCATTCCAGTTAACCACAATCCTATAAATTCTATTAATTAAGTTAAAAAAACAAGTTAAATTGAGCACCATAACCTACAATCCTCCCACTTAACCACATAACCTCCCATCCTCCCACATTCTTCATTATGTTAACCATCTGTGTACATATGCTCATTTTAAATTAAAAGAAAATAAAAAATTTATTTGCGCACAACATAACCACAATCCTTTTGTCTAAAAAACATAACCACATGTAACCAAAAAAAATAAAAAAATAACCACATTCGTATCAAATATATTAATCAATGGTTCTTCTCTTCTTTCTCCATCTTATATCATCTAATTTACTTCTATAAATTACCAACAATCCCTTCAAAAAATTACAGTTACCAAGAATAATACAAAAGAAATGTATATGCTCATCACACACTTTTTAAATTGAACTCACAACCAATATATTAAAAAAAACTCTATGTTTAAAGTATGTCTACTATTAGAAATAACTGTACAAATATTGCTCGGGCGTTGCCCGGGTAGAGGTCTAGTTTATAATTATAATTCTACAAATTCCCTCTAAAAAAATTTCCTCCAAACTTTCCCTCCACAACCCATGTTAATTAATTAAATAAAAAATTAAAAGAAAAAACTCAATATTCATGTTTCCCTCCACAACTCTATTTCTACTAATTCACCTATTAATTAATTAATTAACAATTAAAATGAGAAATAACTATCATTCTATTAATTAAATTAAACAATGGAAAAAAAACCACTACCCACACATCCCTTCATAACTCTCTTTCTAATGAATTCACCTATTAATTAATAATGAACTTAAAATAAATTGGAAAATAAGCTATATGACTCACTCCCTCTCACGTTACTAATTATACATAGTACATATTTCTTCTAATTGAAGAATTAATTAAATAATTAAATTGAAAACTCACTCCCTCTCCCTTTCCCTCTCACATTTATATTAATCTCTAAGAATACCTATGACTACCACATTATCCATACCACCTTATTATTATGAACATAACTTCCCACTAAACCCCACTCACTTCTCCTCTCATCATCATCATATATATATATATTCTTTTGTTTTTTTTGTCAAGTAGGCTAGTGGCTAGAATTCATCTTTTCCAAGGTAAATAAGTGGGGTGTCCGAGGTTTGAACCGCAGCCCCTGCATATAACAAAACATGTTCCTGTCAACTGAGCTATGCTCACGTGAATATTTTTCTGTTTATTATCTATACATTTTTCTCTATATTGTCATTGTCTTTCAGTTATTCATTTTTCAATATATATATATTATTCATACTATCTCCAAATATTATAGAAAATGTTAGTTGTATTCAATTTTGTTTTGGTTTGCCAACATAACTTTTGTTTGCCAATTCATATCGTTTAACCATTTGTTTATGCTCACGTATAACTTGAATTGCTTTAAGGTTTCTTTCCATCCTATTGTAACATCAATTTTTATAGTATTTATAATGTGAAGTATGTGTATGTGTTGTTTCTATTGAGTCTCATAAAAAGTTTCTATACAAATACATTACTCATCACTATTTGCATTAATTAATTGAGGTTTACATAGGTTCTTTATTAATTATAACACCATAAGTTATCCTTAAGAAAATTCCCTCCAAAACTATTGTAGCATAAAAAAGGGTGCTGGTTACTGTGTATTTCTTGATGACAACATACTCTCAGAGTCCTCCAAACGACATCCTACTTTATCTCATTCAAGTGCTGAAGCAGAATATCGAGAAGTTGTTAATGTGACTTTGGAATCTTGTTGGCTACAAAATGACGCAGTACGGAAGCAAGGGTTAGCAAACGCTAAACCTAGATTGAAAGAGACAAGTTTGCAAGCGACAAACTTGTGAAAATAGGGTTCCGGAATCCACCAGAAATTGAGAAAACTTCTCTAAAATATTATTGATTGAATAAAAGTTATAATTTGCCTCTTAGGTTACAACTGTTAAGCTTAAATAGGGAAATAACAAACTCTAATGGGCCTAAAAATAACAAACTGAAAACAAAATAGAAAGTTCTAGAAAATTAGGCTAAAATAAAAATACTAATAAAATTACTAATAAAAACCCTCCTGCATCAAAAATTCTGCTTTTGGAATTACATTTCCCCATTCACACGACTACCTTGGTTTATTGTGATAATGTTAGGGCCATATATCTATCCGAAAATCCCGTCCAGCACCAGCGCACAAAAAATATCGAAATGTACATTAAATTTGTTCGTCAAAAAGTAGTTTGTGGAGACATCGGCGTCCTACATATTCAATCACGCTATCAAATTGCAGATATCTTCACCAAGGGTCTCCCAATGGTTTTATTTCAAGATTTTAGGGACAGTCTCAGCGTCCGACAACCTCCCGCATCAACTGCGGGGGAGTGATAGAATCTGTATTACTTAGTCGTAGAATCTATATTGTTTGAAAAATAATAATAGGTATTCATTTGTATTAATTAGTCATTCATTCATAGAATCTATATTGTTTAAAAAATAATAATAGGTATTCATTTGTATTAATTAGTCATTCATATTTGTATTCATTAGTCATTAAGAGAATGATAGCAAATTGATGTATATAATTCACTCAAAATATGAATGAAAAACATTCAGTTATTTTCCAATAGATTTACATCACAATTCTTTATTTTCTTCTTTGTTTTATTGCATAAAATCATTCTTCCCCGTCAAATTCCTGATGCACTTCAACAACAACAACAAGCTTATGTTGATTCTATCTTTGTCGTTCATCCTAACCAAGGTCCAAACTTAGTTCTTGTTACTCCACAACTTAATGGCTCCAATCACTTTCCATTGAATTGTTCTATGCATCGTGCTTTTGGAGCGAAGAATAAGCTATCTTTCATTCATGGATCTGTACTTATTCTTGATCTCATGGATATGAACAAAGATGTGTGGGAACGTTGCAATCACTTGATTCATTCATGGATCATTAGTTAAGTTTCTGAACAAATTGCATAAACTTGTTTTTCATCAATTCACCATTGATTTTTTTGGAAGATCTCAAGGAACTTTTTCAAAGGTAGGTCGTATTTGAAGCAAGGTTCTAAATCAATACTTGATTATTTCACAAAATTAAAATCTTTGTTGTGTTGGCATCATTTTTTTTATAAGGGCTAAGAAATGCATTAAAATTGGCAGGAGAGGGCCTGCACCCTATTATAGTACAAATGAGAGAATCTAAAAAAATGGAGACCAATTAATTGTCTCTGATTAAAGAAAAGGGTGAGAAGCATAGTTTTGCTATTAAACCAAAGAAAGGAAATGTCAAACAACAAATACAGTCACAAATATTTAGGATTACTTTTGACTTCACCCTTTTTGGAACGAGTTTGTATGTGCTCACTACTTGTGCTCTTCGGTGACACTTGTCTATTTGTCTGCTTCTTTTCCTTTTTGTTCATGGTTGCTACTGGACAGATAAGGCTAGAATCATGCGTTGCATTAGTATAATCCCCCCCAAAACTTTTGTAAAATGTCCAGACTTCTCTGAGCTTCAGAAGAACAAACAGTTGCAGCATGCACTGGTTCCAAAACCGGAAGTTTGTCTTCTGCTAGAGAGGTGTGGTAAGTTGTGATAGGTTGAGGCATAGCACAATGCGAGAGTGTGCTATCCAAACCAGGCAAACCAGTAACAAGAGTAGAAGTTGAGGGAACAACAACAATTACATCATTCACCAAGGGCAGAGATAAACGCCTCCCCGAATCCAAGGACAACAAGAGTGAATCTGTGTTTGGTGACTTGACTTAGAGGCCCTTTCTTCCCTTGTAGTAGATTCCTTTAAGACAGAGTCTAACACAGATCCAACCCTTACAGGTTTAACCCTGTTTTTGTTCCCAAAGGTGTCAATAATTGATGTACCTGAAAAGACAATTCCAGTAATAACATCTCCACCCAATGCCTCACCCTCTGATAGGTCCTCCGATTCATCAAGGATATCAAAATTATTTTTCAAAATTACTCCACTATCTCGATGCTCCTTATTAGGAAGATGAACAAGAAGTGTATAGACTGGAACATATTCATAAATTTGCTCACTATCAGATACCTCATACAGAACCTGAAGCTTTCCATGTTGCATAACATTCAACGGTGAATCAGTTGTTGAAGAAAAAATCTTTTTGATGAATGTTTTAATGATAACAAACCTCGTGGAATAAATTATAAGTTTTATGAATGGTGATCTACTGATGTTTGCACTTGAGTTTTTGTTAAAAGAACAGGAATCACATAAGTGGATAAGCTAGAAGCCACCCACATTGATACATGCATTATATCTACTCAACAATGAAAGAATGAGTATATCATTAGTTGAAACAACAATATCATATCTCCATGAAGATTCATAGCTCAAGAATCATGATGGAAGAACTTACATCACAAGCTACACAAGAATGTCCTTGAAGTTATGTGACAAAACTCATATTGAGTTTTATGTTATATGATAAAAGGAAATATGCATACAAGCTATGAGGATTCTCAGAACCTCCTCAAAGTATCACACTTCCAAAGCTTCTGAAGATAAGAAGTTCAGAATGTTCATATAAACAGAGATCAGAATGTTCATATGAATGAAGTTCATAATAATCATGAACATTAACCCTGAATATATCTAGAAATAATAAAGGATTACTTCATGGATAAACAAGAATATTTAAAGTCATCAGTTACACGCAATGATGTACTAGATGCAAAGAAATATTCTTTTAGACTTCAAAGAAAGAATCATCTTGTTTGTCAAAACAAATGATCTCTCATTTATATGCTTAAAGTAGTTTTTGAAGGAAATAAATAAACAACCTTCATAGGGTTTAAAGTGTTGAAGAACATCAGAATGTTCAGCACAAAGTACAACCGTCAAAAAGGAAGGAACCTAGAAGAAACATTTTGAAGTTCATATGTTTGAACCCAGAAGGAGTTCGGAAGGTTGTTCAGAAGGTTCATTAGAGCAAACCCATAAATCAATGTCCACACCAAGAACATGCAAGAACAAATGTGACATGAACATATCTTATGTAGACAATGATTTTGACTTTGTATCAAGAAATCATTAAAGACATCTATGGTGATTAAAGGATTAATGGAATTTGATAGTTCTTGGTATTTGTGCGTTCTTGAGTGATTAACCAAAACACAAACAAAGTTTAAATCATACCAAGATACAAGAAATCAAAGAACATTTTCATTCATGAACTAATTCTGAGTTCAGAAAGTTAGTTCAGAATGTTGATTTATGAGTTCGGTCATGCTGCCTGCCAGAAGAATATGTCAGTTGGTAAGGCAACAGGATCGAACTCAAAGAAATCATCTTGAAAACACCTTCCCAAAAGATTCAACATTTATGTTATTATGTTTTTTTTACTGTTTATTTGTCTTATGTTGCTTCTATTTATGTTATGTACCTTTGTTCTATTATTTTCAAAGGCATTTGCAACGAAAACGATCCAAATAAAAAGTCTGGTGCAGTTCGGATTTTATAATCCGGACCATCTTCATGCATTCCGGATTTTATACTCCGGAAACCCTCAGTAACATTTTGGCTGGTGACGTTTCACCAAAGGTTAGGCCGGTCAGTGAAGTTAGAATGCATTTTTTGACGGTTTTGAATGTGGAACACGTTTTATTTGACTGTAATTAAGACCTATGACTTATTTAAGGCTATAAAAAGGTTTGGATCTTCAACATTTTCCTTCATTCTTCTTCACTTCCTTTCTTACATTTTCATCAATTTTTTAAAGTTTTTTAGGTAGCTTTTAGGAGTGTTTGTGGTGTCATGGTCATTGTTGACCGCTCATACGACCCCTGCAATTGCATTGCATCTTATGCGGGGGTCGTATAACGGTCAACAAAGACCCTTGACATCAAAGAAAGACAAAAAATATCCATATCGTATTTATTTGGATTTTGTTTTCCGGAAACACTAACAATCTGGTTCGGAAAACGAAATCCAAAATAGGGGTATTTTTGGAATTTTTGTAGGGCGCGCAAGAAGGCGGGTGGGTGGGAAAAGTAATACTCTTTTATATTGGGTAAGTTTGGGTTTGGGATAAGATAAAATTTGAAATTTGGGCCTCAAAAACAAATTTGGAAGGTGTAATTATTAATAATAGTGATAATAAACATAATAAACATAACATACATAATAGTAGTAGTAGTAGTAATAGTAGTACTAATAATAATAATAATAGTAGTACTAATAATAATAATAATAATAATAATAATAATAATAATAATAGTAGTACTAATAATAATACTACTAATAATAATAATAATAATAATAATAATAATAATAATAGTAATAATAATAGTAATAATAATAGTAATAATAATAGTAATAATAATAGTAATAATAATAGTAATAATAGGGTTGGTCGGGTTCGTTCGGGTACATATAGGGGTGTAAGCGGTTCAGACTAAACCAACAAAACCGATAGTCCAAACCGGAAAAATATCCGACCTTTTTTGGTTCGGTTTGAAACCGACCCGAACCAATTGAAACCGATCTAGTTTGGTTTGGTTCATGGTTTTTCATTTTGAGATCCGTGAAATCGATGAACCAATCCGATGATAACCACACTCCTTATTTTACTAATATTATCCTACCTCACACAAACTTATGGTTAGACCCAAAATTAAAAGTCCAAAACTAATTCACTTTCTCTCATTTTTATCTGACATCTCATTGTTTTTAAAGAATGATGGATGAATGAATCTTGAATCATATGTATGAAATATTGAGTAAGGTTATTATAAAAAGTTGTTTGAAAAATAGAGAACATGAAAAAACAAAATATGAAATACAATATACAAAGTTCTATGAAATATTTTATGAGAATATGATTTTTTTTAATTGTATTTTTTAACAAACCGATCAACCGAACCAATCCAAACCGATTAGTTTGGTACAGTTTCTTTGTTGAAAAATAGTGAAAACCGAACCAAATCGAACCGATGAAGATTTCATCGGTTCAGACATTTTTTTGACTAAAAACCAATTCAAACCAAACCGTTACACCCCTAGGTACATATGGGTTCAAAACAGCCACCCGAACCGACCCTAACAAACCCACTATAACCCTAAAAATTCACCCGAGCAATCCGTTACCCGTATTAACCCAAACTGAATGTTTCAAATTGTTTCGGGTAGACCCGAGTTTCCCCACCCCTAATTAGAGTGTAATTGTGAGGGGTAGGCCCTTGCATTGCCCCTGTGTTATTTTCGGTGCTATATTAAGACAACAACCTCACTCTTCTCATTTCCTTCACACTTAAATTTTTTCTCTCTTCTACACCAACTTTCTCCATGGTTCCATACTCTCTACTACACAAACTTTCTTCACTCTTCTCATTTTTTTCTCTAAGTAAATTTTAAGAAGCTTCCATATTGTGTTATAATCTCTCTTCCTTCAATCTTTCGTGTATGTTTTAGTGTTTTAACAATTAAGATGCATGTTAATTTTTTTAAGACATTAATGTTAAATATATGTTTGATTTGGTAGAACGGTTGAATATATGCTTATTTATAGTTATATTAGAATGAAAAAAATAAAAATGTGGCCCAACAATTTTTTTTATAACATCAATTTTTTTTTTCAAATTGCTTTTTATTTTAAAAAACTAGAACTGTTTTTTTAATTTAAAAAATCTGTTTATTTTTGAAAATTTAAAACTGTTTTTTTTAAATGTAGAGAAAACTGTTTTTTAAAACTTTTTTTAATGTACAGAAAACTGTGTTTTTATTATAGTGTAACTGAAAACTATTTTTAATCTATATAAAAATTTAAATAGGTATAAATTGACTATATGCTGTGTTAAAATACTTTTTTAAACAAATCTTTTTTTTTATAATTTTGAAAGTAAAAGTAAAGAGTTAGGATTTTTAATTTAAAATTAATAATAATAAAAATGTTTTTATTTTAAAACTGTTTTCTTTTTGAAATTGGAGGAATTAATTTTTTAATATATTTCCATCAAAATCTGTTTCGTTTTTTTTTAAAAAAAATTAGAACTGTTTTCCTTTTTCGATTGAAATTGTTGTGTTAAACAAACTCTCTTTTAAATAAGAAGTATAAATAATTAAAAAAAACAGTTGATAAAAAAATAATATTATTTTAAGTTTGGCTTATTGTATGATTAAATAGTATAAATAAGCCAAATGATTAAACAGGGAAAAAGCCTGGACATATGCCAGGAGTTTAGACCCTCGTTTTTTTCCCAGGGGTGTGTAAGTGTAAAGCCTCACAAAATGTTTGCGACGTGGTGTTTTGTCGGTGTTTCCGCCCCAGGCAAATTTGCTAACAAACGTCCCTCTTGTAGTGGGTGAAGTGTCCAAGATATCTCTAATAAAACCATATACGTGACAATTAAATCCTGTCTGTAACAGTTGGAGCCATTCAATTTATCCCAATAGCTTCATTTGTTAAACCTGCTTGCATCAAAACAATAAAACAAGGAAGCTTTTATTTAATGAAAAATGATTATACTATTACCAGCTGAACAGAAACTTTAACATTCTTATATACAGCATCTCAGTTTCTTATTATCACTCACATTTTATCTTCACTCAAAACGCTACCATTCTTGTCGGCTTGCATATCACCGCCAACAGAAACAGCATGCACGTTTCTTATTTTCCGGCATGACTTCATCTTCACCATAATCGGCGACATCTTTGCCTACTTCCAAATCATCAACTCTATAATCATCAATAACACTAACATCCTCCTCATCTACTGCATTGGATTGTTCCAGTTCTTTGTCGAGTGGTTTATCATATAAGAGAGATATTGTTATCTTCTCTACAATGAATCCTTCTTCAAAAACAACCATAACCTCCACGCTGTTACCAGGTTCTAAATTTGATGTTATGTTCTGCCAATCTTCGTCCTCAAAGGAGGTTAGTGTATCTTTTTTATATGCTTGAATGGTTGCCTTTGTGTAATTTCTGATTAACACACCTTGGCAACCTTCTGATGTCATGTTGTTCGGGGAGGAGTGATAGACAACGAACAGCATCATACTCTTCAAGTTACTTCCCTTCATTGTTGGGACATCAAATATTATAGAACAACCTTTGCAACTGAAGGTTAACCATTCAGATTTACTGTCACAGGGCAGCAAAAATGAATCCCAAGTTCCATCTGCAGTCTGTAGTACAATGAACAAATGTTTAGGAGACTAAAATTATGAATCAAAGGAAAATACAATTTATTATAGTTATGTTACATATGTTTTTAATCCTTGCAAATATACTATTTTTTGTTTTAGTTATTGGGAAAAAAATTTGTTTTTATTCCTCGTAAATATACCATTTTCTTGGTTTTGGTTTTCGATGTTTTGTTTTAGTCCCTATAAAATATGTTTAAATTGGAATTGATCTCTATGGTATTCATTTTAGCCTTTATTTTGAATCACTAAAATCAAATATTTGACATATTATAGCGACCAATTGAAATATGAAGAAATTTTTTAGAAACTAAAATATTGTCAAGTCAACTAAAAAGAAATGCACATCGCACGTAAAGTCTTGTGTGGCGCACTTGCACAAACTTCGATGATTTGAAGGAATAAGGCACAGTCACAGTGGCGATCTTCAATCCTTGACAATAAGATTGAAGGCGTTTGTCACTCAAATTGCATGTATTGATGAACCTATGTGGTAGTGTTTGAAACCTTGTAAACTATGAGTCACTCTACATTGTGTTTCCTGCTTTTCATTTTCTTTATTTTTTTGTCAAGTAGCATAATGGTTAGAAATTCACTTTTTCAAAGTGAATAATGGGGTGTCCGGGATTCGAACCCCGGCCCCTGCATATATAATGCAATGTCTCTGCCAACTGAGATAAGCTCACGGGGACACTGCTTTTCATTTTTTAATGAACGCTAAAATTATTTTAAGATACAATTCACTATTAACGATAGGTTTTGTAACTGGAACTAATTATAGTGTTCTCTGTTTAATTTATCTAGACATAGGAAATTACTCAGTGTGGCCAAATAGTTTAAATTTCAATCATGCTTTTGATACGTAAGACATTAGGGAACTATGTTAGATAAACATGACCTTGAGCCGACAAATTGGTCTTCGTCTCTGTTAAACTGTCGTGAACATAGAAATTAGATTTTTCTTGTTTAGGACCTCGAATTACCAAACAAGAGCATTGCAGGGATTCAGATAATCATGATCATGTGTCATCATTCCGAATTTAGTCTTAATTTACTTTGAATCGGAAAACCAAATTATAAATTTATTATTTTGACAATAATTTGGTACATTTACCAAAAGTCAATCAAAATTTTGACACTGTTGCCGCAAATCGTTGTAAAGTCAATCAAAAAATAGGCTTAATTGCTCTTTTGGTCCCTTAAGTTATTATTTAGTATCGTTTTGGTCCCTTAACTAAAAAAAAGACCGTTTGTGTACTTTATCTTTATCTCCGTTACCTATTTTGGTCCCTTCTATTAAAAAAAATCAAAAAAACGTTAGGGTTTGTATTATTCATCTTCTTCCTTCTCCTTCCATCATCTTCTTCATGATCTTCATCATCAACAACACACCAACCCAGATTTTTTTTCTTCTTTTCATCAT
>Ga0228711_1004289_pt1 | contig 21973 bp, 8 predicted proteins | sample MedpolnodulmetaG_2_FD_177996 | JGI IMG/M metagenome (GOLD analysis project Ga0228711, IMG submission 177996) | Root nodule microbial communities from Medicago polymorpha collected in Santa Monica, California, United States - brown nodules | ecosystem: Host-associated > Plants > Roots > Nodule...
ACATTTAAGCATAAATGGTATAAATACACTCAAATGGTAGCTTTTCCTTAGATAACTTGCAGAACAAGTCACTAAAATGCCTAGATTAACACATAAAATATGTTACTTTTGAGCACTTATCAGTTGTGTAAGTTGGAATTCCAACATGTGGTTAGGCATCTCTGTAAGATGTTGGATACAATGTTCCAACATCATGGCACGGTTCAGTGTGTCTAGGTTCATGCCTATTTGTACGCGCGCCCTTTATTGTTTAAGGAAACAATATTTCCTTATCTTATTGACCAAGCAACGCGCATATCTTTACAGGAATCAGCTGTGGAATATTTTTAAAGTAGTATTTTTATTTTAGGAAACATTTGTTATTGGTTGGAACGATCCTATAAATGTTCCGACATTTTAGGACTTTCCATATTTGTTTCTGATTCTTGTTTTGCAGATTAGCTGAACCGATCTGCTTTGTGCTGAAGCCCAACAAGTATATTTAGCCCAAGCTGCTTCAGTATATAAGGGAGACTTCAAGACCTAATTGATTATTCAAGCCGTCATACTAAAAAGTTTAGATTTTTAGGGTTTTGAGTTTACATGTGCTCTACTCTTGTATCGTTTGTGATGCAAGTTTAGAACCATTTGTGAGCCTTTCTTGTATCGTTTGTGATTCTTGTTTGGGACTGTGTGTGTGAGTTTGATACTCTTGTGTACTACACCGAAGTTGTGAAACAAGGTGTTAGTTGTTTGTGTTTGAAGGTAACTTCATCCTTGAGTTTGTGTTTAGGTCTAATAGGTCACAGGGGCTGTGACTGACCATTAGGATAGTGAGATGGAATCTCAGATCTAGGAGTTCCTAGGTTGAAATCAGTACGGGTAGGTCCTACGTCTTTAGTGTAAACGAGGAGTTTGCTGAGAGATATAGAATAAGGACTACACTAGTGGATTTCCTTCCTGGCTTGGTAGCCCCCAGAGTAGGTATGTTTGTCACCGAACTGGGTCAACAAACTCACTGTGTTAAAAGGGAAGAACTCGAAGCTCTATTTTAAAAGGGAAAACTCCATATGAAGTATTACATGGACAACTACCATGTTATACACACTTGTGTGTTTTTGGTTCTTTGTGTTTTGCACGAAACAAATACACAAATGGATACAAATTTGCAACTCGCAGCCGTCGGTGCGTTTTTGTTGGATATTCTTATGGACAAAAAGGGTGGAGAGTTTATGATCTTGAAAGCCATAAATTCTTTGTGTCACGAGACGTAACTTTCTTTGAAACCCAGTTTCCTTTTGACCAAGTTGAAAAACAAAATGGTGATGTTGAGACAACTAGAATGATGTTGGAGCTACCAATCACTGAAGAGGCTGATATGGAGAGTCAAAATAATGGTGGGGCAGCCTATCAAAATGAGCCATCAGAAGATATAATAGTTGACAATATGGGGGGTGGTATTCATACTATAGAAGATGATGAAGATGGTACTGATGCAGTACCAAACCCCCACATATGCAACCTCAAAGTAGTAATGATGAGAATGAGAATGAATCATTAGGGCGCGGTTGTCGTGTTAAGTATCTGTCCACTCGGTTGCAAGGCTACGTCACAAACACGGTTCGTAAATTGAGTCTTTTCCCTTGCTCACCAACTCAATCTCATACTTCATGAGCACCCTATCCCATCACACATTATGTAAATTGTGAAAAAATTTCTTTGCCCCATAGACATTTTCCTGCAGCAATTAGTGCAGAAAAAGAACCGCACTACTTTCATGAAGCTCTTGGCAGTGAAAGATTCTCGTTGGAGAAGCGCAATGCAAACTGAAATACAAGCTCTTGAACGAAACAATACATGGAGCTTACAACACCTGCCACCTGGGAAGAAAGCTCTCGGCTGCAAATGGGTGTACTGCATAAAGCACAACTCAGATGGTACAATTGAACGATATAAGGCCCGATTAGTCATACTTGGCAATCACCAAGTGGAAGGGGTCAATTACACTGAAACATTTGCGCCGGTGGCAAAAATGGTCACGGTACGCACTGTATTAGTAGTGGCAGCAACAAAAGCTTGGGAATTGCATCAGATGGATGTGCACAACGTGTTTCTCCATGGAGATCTGCATGAAGAAGTCTTCATGAAAATGCCTCCTGGTTTTTCAACTGCGCAACAAGACATGATCTGCAAGCTTCTCAAATCATTTTACGGGTTAAAACAAGATCCACGTTGTTGGTTTGCGAAGCTTTCCGCTGCTCTCAAATCTTATGGATTCAACCAATCATATCTTGATTATTCTTTGTTTACTTTGCACCAAGAAGATTGTGGTTCTTGTTTACGTTGATGATTTAATCATTGCCGGCAATACTTCGTCTATCATCAAGCGTTTTAAACTCTACCTTAGCACTTGTTTTCATATGAAAGACTTGGGTGTCTTAAAGTATTTTCTCGGAATTGAAGTTGCTAGAAATCCTACTGGAATTTTTCTGTCAGCGTAAATACGCGCTTGACATCATATCTGAAGCCGAACTTCTTGGTGATAAACCTACAGCCACTCCATTGGAGCAAAACCATCGCTTATCACTAGTTGATGGATCATTGTTGTCCAATCCTGAGCAATATTGGCATTTGGTTGGGCGGTTGATTTATTTGTGTTTCACTCGTCCCGAGCTATCATATTCTGTCCACATTTTGTCTCAATTCATGCATGAACCCCAGACTGATCATTGGGAGGCTGCACTAAGAGTGGTTCGGTTCTTGAAAGGCAATCCGGGACAAGGAATATTTTTCAGTAAAAACTGTGACCTGCAACTTCATGGTTGGTGCGACTCAGATTGAGCCAGCTGCCCTCTAACTAGGCGATCAGTCACTGGCTGGCTGGTGCAGCTTGGTGACTCACCTATTTCCTGGAAAACGAAGAAAGAACACACTGTCTCTCGGTCATCTGCTGAGGCTGAGTATCAGTCAATGGCAACCACTACATGCGAGTTAAAATGGTTAAAAGGGATCCTCTCCAATCTAGGAATTGATCATGACAAACCGATGATCATTCACTGTGACAGTCAAGCGGCTATACACATCGCCAAGAACCCGGTGTTCCATGAACGCACTAAACACATTGAAGTCGATTGTCATTTTGTCCGGAATGAAATTCTCAAGGACAATATCTGCCCAATATATGTCTTGACTACTGCTGAACTTGCGAATATACTCACAAAAGCATTAGGAAAACCGCAATTTGACTCTTTTATCGGTAAGTTGGGCATTCAAAATCTTCATGCTCCTACTTGAGGGGGGGTATTAAGTTATTTTGGTAATTAGTTATATTTGGAAAACATCCTGCAAATTAATATGCAAATTAGGTTTTGTTTATTTGATAGTCTGACTTAGTGCTGTATATGATTAGGCGTAAATGTATATGTTTAATAGGATCAGTTGTTGCAACTATCAGAGGCATAATTCTAGGAGCTAACAGAGGCCTCCTTTTTGTATATAAACCATGACATATTTGTGAAATAAACAGACATGTGAATCAATCAGTTTTTCATATAAACCCTATTTTTAATATTAAGCCTATTTTAAATATTAAGAATATTATAACAACACATTAATTAAATTTGAAGAATTCATATAAACCCTACAAAACCTCTCAAAACCCTCCCCTAATACAACTTTTTAATTCCCCCAAATGAGGAGGGTCTTGTATTATGAAGAAAAATTAACCCCTCAAAGCTCTCCCATCTCAATGTTATCTATTTCTTCCACTTGCTCATTTTCCTTTTTTCCAAAACCCTCCCCTCCCTTCCCCTCCAAACTCACCAACAAAGCCTTCCTTTCAATATAAGATTAGCTGTTCCAATCCAGCAATGTCCAATTATGTGTTCCCTTTTCAACTACTTAGCCTTGTTATGGAATCGGAGACTTTTTTTCCTTCTTTCAATTCATCATCTTTATCTACTTTTGTTCAAACTAAACCAAAAAGGACAATGAGAAGTCCATATACTTTTATAACCTCTGATGTGTCAAAGGTGTTGGATTTCAATGCATTATTCTTTTAGATGGATGCTCAAATAGTGGACAGTATGCACTCTAAAAGGAGAAAAATTGCTGAGTTTGGAGCAATTATTCAAAGGTGCAAAGCAATTATTGATTCAAAATTGAATTGTGGTTTATTTGCTTAGCAAAAAGAAATAAGTGATTTAGTTTGTAAGGAGATAAACAAATATAGTTTGCTCATTACTTTGTAGGGGTGGTCCTTCACCCGAGTCTGTGTCAGGATCTCGAACTCCTTATCCCTTAACTTTAACCGATTGAGCTACCCAATTCGCCAATAATTTACACTATTAATTTAAGATCGAACATAAAAATCAATCACTTCATCATACATTTAACATAAAAAATTCAAATACCTTAAACACCTGCAAGACACTCCATCTCATTAAACCGGAACAAAGTTAAAAACACATTTAAGAAAAACTAGCATTTAAAAGACTTGTTTTACCTAAAAAATGTTATGCGACATAAGCAACTTACAATATATGAAAGAACATAGCTATTTCTTGTAAAAAGACTTTTGCTAAAAGTAAAATCTTCCAGTAGCAGGCCCTGATTGAGTTGAGATGAGATAAGCTTATGTCAAATTCTTCTCCGAACTCGCTAGCAACACAAGTAACTCTAATTGACATCTGGTTTCTTCAAGTTCAAACAATTATCTGTTGCTTGTCTATACAACTCCTGGACCTGATTTAATTCTTTTTCTGAAATCAAGAATTCAAATAAAATGGTAAGACTGCATCTACCTTTTCCTCAAATCAAGAACCAGTGTAAAATCCAAACAAGGGTAAACCAACAACTAAACAAGTATATTGTTTTGATATTATTGCATTTGCTGTACAATAAATAAGTTGATGAAAGTTTCATGGTTTCAGGAAGGTGAGAAAAACATAGAAGTCTTTACCAGACGATCAAAATTCATATATGATATATGAAATCTCAATACTTGTGCTTATCTAACTAACCTGTAACTCAATAAGTAACTAACATCTTTTTTTTTACTAAAGGTAACTAATATCTTTTATTATTCTAATAATAATTTATGGACATTACTTGATACTTTGATGACCTTAGTTTGAATAAAAAGCCGGATACCACTATCATGAAAGAGCTTTGGTGTCCGACACGTATCTGATACACATCCAAAAAGTATCCAATAATTTTTTAAATTGTTTTAAAAATAACTTCACTGACATTTCTCAAATAGATCCTTGACACTTATTTCCAACCAAAGACACAAGAATATGCATTTTAATAGTAGAAAGCATATATTCTAATATAGGTTGGGGAAAGATATGTAATTATGCATACTTGTTATGATCACAAATATTTTCAAAAGAATTGTATCAAACACTGTACTTATGTACATTAACGAGCAGTTAGTAATGTGAATATCTTATTACAAACACTGCACTTATGTTCTCTTTCTCTATCCTCTTCAAAAAATGATGTTCTCTCTGTTTTTATATATACAATTATACACATAATAATATATAGAATTTGTTGTCAACATATCTCATCCATGTCGTATTTTGGCTTTTCGAAATTTCCTGTATCCCTATAACTTACAATTTTCTAAGCATACTATATATAGACACACACACACACATATATATCTGTGCTTGTCAGTATATAAAGCCAGTCCCAAGTGAAAGCCAATCACTGGCCAATTAATGTGAACAAATAACTGCAGCAGTAAAAATGAAATGCTCTATACATGAACAAAACCACTTCGATGTTTCCAATTCATTTTTCTCAAATTTAACACTATGCTGTTATGTGCTATCCATAAAAAAGAAAATATACACCCCAGGCATCTTTTTCAAAGAATCTAACTTGCTGAAGAACTCAACAAATCTTATTTTTAATGTTAATCATGAATTTACATTTAATGTGTTAGAGAACTCAAGATAAACAGAAAAAAATTTGACAGACCTGCAGCTTCCAATTGCTTCTGAAGTTCTTGGCCTACTGCGTCATTTTCAGCCTGGAAGGTAAAATCCATAAACAATTAAAAAAACACTAACACAACACTATTTCTTAAAATTAGACAAGCCGTTATAAACTACTGCCGCCAACCAATCATATATAAAAAGCAGTCAGTGAGTTGAGGTCCATACTTGTAGTTCTGCAATCCTCTTAAGTTGTGCTTCTTCACCCGTCTCAGATATTGGAAGCGATGCAACCAATAAATCAAACTGCAGCAGAAACAATGGATATACTTCAACAGACCACTCATTAAAACTTAAATAACGCTCAACATGGCCTTGAAGAGTGCATTGTATAATTAGCATGGATAAACAGAACAGCCAGAATGATGTTTAGCCAAGTGGAACAAACGTCTTATATTTCTTTAAATGTCATTATTGGTTTGTGAAACAAAGTGATAGAGGCAGAAGATAAAATTTAAGTTCTGCTTGTACATAACATAACACGGTAAAATAAAAAAAAATCAGAAGAGCAAACTGGGATTTTATAGTGCATAAGTATATGCTCAGCATCAAGTCAACCTGCAGTTAATGAAAGATGAATGAATAATCTATTTCCTAAGTTGTGAACATTCACTATGTTGGAAATCCAATTCTTTCTTCCTGTTATCAGGATATGCCTCCAGTTTTTTATAACTATGAAACACCAACATTCAAAGAATGGAGACACATCTTATCTCCAACACACGTAGTTATCAATGCAGGATTGCGGTGCGGTGCGGCCAACCCAAAAAATGGTGTGGGCGCTATTTCAGCGATGTGGACACTAATATATATACATTTACACACACAAGCATACAACTATCATGCATGAACTAAAACAGTATATTATATGAGGAGGGATTATATTGACTCCAAGAAGTCAATAGAGTTACTCCAAATCACTGCCCTCCATTTATTTTAATCTAATGGTCTTAATTAATTACTAATTCATCTTATGTGAGTACTACTTTACACAATCATTCCCTTTCCTATGAACCTGCTCATTTCTTTCTGATCCATTCCCTTCCCAATCGCTAGAGCGCAACTATACATGGCTTTATCAAATTAGCAGGTTCGGTGCTTTCTGATTTTGCACAACAAGATTCCACAACCCGATCAACCATTGGATTATTTTTCTGCATCTTGCAATTGTTCTATGCTTCAATTGTTTCGATCAACCAATCACACACTAACTGCCAATTTATGTATAATATTGTTTTAATCCAATTCTTCAATTTATTGTTGTTAATCTCCTCTGCTGAAGAAAATTATTGAAGATTTGTCAGATTTTGGCTCCCTGTTTATCGATCTATTTTACTGCGTTGATGATCGGAATCTAAATGGATTGGAAACAATCGCATGAAGCAGGTTCACATAGGCAATGGAATGATTGAGTAAAGTAGTAACACGTAGATTAAAATAAAATTATGGGTAATCATTTGGAGTAACTCTAATGACTTACTCTTGGAGTCAATATATCCCTCCTCATATTATATTTCACCACAAAAAAATAATTATATTTATTGAAATAATATACTCCACGAGAGGCCCAATTACAATAATCAAGTTTCATGCTCCACGACACTTAAGTACCGTTGAAGTTTTTTATTTTTTTTAATGTAAATGTAATTATGGTTGTTGAACGGCAGTTAACTGCCGACGCAAAAAAGCGAACAACAGTTAACTACCGTTGGGGGCATTTGAGTAATTTTCTGGTGTGGGAGAGCAATTTTTAAGTGTAAAGAGCAATGCCCTCATACCTTCTTCCTCTCCTCTTTTTCTTCACTCCTTCTAAACCAGTGATAAAGGGTTATCTGAATATCTTCCTCTACTATTCTGTGTTTCGTCCTCCTTTGTCTTGCCTGGTCTAAGTTATTCCTCTTTGTCACGTTTTAAAAACTGATTTTTTCTTAAAAATCGATCCATGTCAGCAACGTAGCACATTTACATGGGTGATGCGGTGGGAATGGATAACATCACAGTGGATCAGCACTGGGATAACTCGGTCAAAGCAGCTGCATCACCCATCTGAACCGCTCTGGTGCGGCTGGGAGTGGTGGCATCAAAATTTCAGCTCCGCACCGCTATATCGGCCGTTATTGACAAACACGTGCCAAGCATTGATACGCCATCAAATTTGAGCAGAATTGTTTAAAATATATGATACTGGTTGTAAATATGATCATATATTTTGTAATTATTATCACAGATTATATCCAGCCAGTTAATCTGACCCCATCTAATTAGTTTAGCGATTCAACTCTTATTACATTTAAAATAATATCCAGAATATTATTCACCAATTCTACAGTCCAACATAACCATATTTAAAATGCTACATACCTGCTTAGCAGCCTTGACCAAAGAAGCACCCATGAGCTTTGGTTCTTCAGAAAAGTTTGCACCGTCCTCCGTAGGATGTGGAGGTGGTTCAGGGTAATTTGGCGAGAGGCGGTTAGGAGGAGCATCCCTTTGCAATGTTCCGACGGTATTTAAAGCTAAGTTTGCAATCAAATTAACTTGTTCTTGTAGCTGAGAGATTATATCCATTACAAGAACTACTTTCTGGTGGAAATATTTCGTAAAATTCAAGTTGTCAACTGCAAAATAAGAAAAAGAAAGCTTATACATGTCGTATATATGTATACGTGCATCTATAGACAGCATTGTAACCTCCTAACCTAGGAATTTTCTTCTTTACATTCTTTAAGAAAGCTATAGCGGCCGCGCATGGCATAGCAGTGGCGAACCGCTACGCTTGTCATTGTAGCGTGGCGTAGCGGATTTGGATAATTGTAGTGTGCAATAAAAAATCAGGGAAAACACCATACAATGAAATTTCATAAGGGGTCACTAATAATTGAAGTGTGCAATAAAAAATCAGGAAAACAGAATTTTTTTAACTAAAGTAGAAATTTGAACAAGTTAACCCGCAGGGTCCGGGAAGGGGTCCACCATTTTTGGTGTATTGTACACAGCCTTACCCTGTTTTTGACACAAGAGGCTGTTTCTAGGACTTGAACCCGTTACATTTCAGTCGCATGACAACAACTTTACCAGTTACGCCAAGGTTACCCCTCCAGAAATTTGAACAAGTTAACATATAAACAATTTATCGAACACTTGGCATACACTAAAATCTAAATAGTGTGAGAAATATAATAGCTATTAAGATCGGTCGAACAATTTAGTGAAAACCCAATGATAAAACAACACAACAGAATCAAATGCAAAGCTTAACCACAAAAAAGAGATGAAATCAAAGATGAAGTTTTGATCTTTAACCAAAATTAGTCACAATGAAGAAGAGTGAAAAATACCAATGGCGCAATTTTTCCCTTCTTCGATGGTGTTTCTCTCTTTTTGTTCTTTTCGTGTTTCTTAATCGCAGCAGAATATGATATGTTAAAACAATTCTTCTTTGTTCTCTTGTTTCAAACCTCAGAAAGGAACCGGTTCATGGGTCGGATCGGATATGAATTGGGTTGATGGATCAGCCTTAAATCATGGGTTAACGGGTAAGCTAGATCCAGCTTAGAGCTGTCAATTTATGGGGCCTTGGTATTTGAGCCCCAACTCCATTGACATGAGGGCTTAAAATATTTCAAGTAAATGGGCCCTTTTTTTTATAAGCCCCAAAATAGCAAGCCCTACATATTAAGGGGGCCTAAAATTGGCCCCATTTCCCTTAATTTTTTCTTTCCAAATTTTTTTCCTGAACATTAACCTGTAATACTATATCCTTTAATCTGTTTGCTATTGAGAAAACACAAACTGTGTTAGGATTTAACTTTTTCTCAAATCAAGCAGTCATATAAAACATGCAGTGCCATATGAAAAGAACTTGATATAACTAAATGATTTGATTTGCTAAGGTGTAACAGAAACACATACATTAGCTAATACCAACCCAGGTGGGTTGAATTCTCTAGATTTTAAAACTAAGCATAAATCATCGTTGAAAAAACATAGTTGAAAACTAAGCATGTTAAATTAGCTTTTCATTGACAATATAGTTGAAAAAGCTTAGAAACATAAACTATACTTTTATCTCAATTCTACTACAAAATAGCAATTTCATTTTCAAAATAAAGATCATTTTTTCCAGATTTGAGTATAACCTACACAAAACATTTTTTTTATTCTTATCCGACAATACCGACCCAAGAACAAACCGATCAGGGAAATACGGGGGGCAATTGAAGCCGATGATCTAACAAATAAGCATAACTAGAAAATCAATTTCAAGAATTAAAAAAAAATCTAAAACAAACAACCTTAATCTTAGTTGGAAACAAACAAAACAAAAGGCACTGACTAAGCAATAAGCAATTATCTAGTGTGAAGCTATAATCGCAATCGCGCCGCCATAGCAACTCAGCTACGACGCAGTTCTCGAGCATCAGCAAATCGCGCTGGATTTGAATCCTAGCGATAGAAGAAGAAAAAAAATGAAGAAAAGGGAAAACCTGAACGGAATTTATGACTGTTTCTGGTGGCGATCTCCGCTATGGTGAATTATCCCGACCGAGCTCGACCGCTACAGCAACGTATACAGAGCAGCGGAAAAGCTGCACTGGTTTTTTGTGTTATGAAGAATTAGGGTTTTAAAGAAGGTGAGTAACGCAGAACAAGGTTTATGCATCAAGGACAAGGATGAAATTCGGGTTCAAAAATTGACCCGGTACGGCCCTATTAGATTGGAAAAGGGATTGCTATTTGTAACCTCCTCTTATTACTCATACATCATTACTTTCAGACTTTTGGAGAATACGTGGTACTAAAAAGAAAAAAAAAGATGTAATGTTGATTTCGAGATTTTTCAATAACTTTTCATTCCTAATAGTAAAAGTATACACATTAAGGTAGATGAATAAGTTAAGAGTTACTAATGCTAAGTAGATTAATGGTTATCGTTGGATGCATGTTGATGTAGTGTAGATTAAATAGTGACCATATGAAAGGATGTTTTGTGCTCTTGGCTTCCTTTTTCGTGAGCCTCCTATCATTTTTATTTCTCGATGATCTCCATGAGACTATTTCTTCTACTATTTCTATTTGCAATTTTTTCTTCTTTTGTTGTTGTTAACTTTAACTTTTTTTTGTTTGTCTTAACATGCTTCAGATCATGATACATAGGCGTTGAGTCGGATGATGGATAGTTGAACCATCAAGGTGTGGCAAATGGTCGAAGATATGAACTTTACTTTCTTGTATTGATCAAGTAAAGTACATAGACATGTTGAATAACTATGATCATATTTTAGCACTAAAGTCAAATAAATAATAAACGAACATTCATATAAACTATGATCTACAAAATGTTGATTTATCAAAGATATTGAAAATATTCGGATGATCCATGGTTGAGAGTTTCTAAGCGACTTTAATCCTTAAACATAAAAAAAGAAAAAGAAACAAGTAACGAACATTTATTGTATTGTGATTCTTACTCAATTAGAATGGTCATTTTCTGATACGTCAATAGGGTTTTGTATGAATCTTCCCTTAATTTGCTTCAATGGTAAACAAATTTGGGTCTCATGTAGTAGATGATATTATTTGGAATGATCATAAAAATAGCAACAATATGAATAAGTCCAACATTTTTGTTTGTTGATTAAACCAATTTTTTTCAAAATCCAGTTTCGAAACTGTTTTATGTCCAAAATCATATTTTCAACTAGTTTTTACCAAATCAAGTTTTAACATTGAGTAGTAGGCCTAAAGATTATCTTATAGAAATCACATAATCATCATAAAGATTGTCTAATGACAAATATACGGAAATTACATGAGGGTAAATTATTACAACTAAAATTGTCTTATATAAAACTTAAAGAAAATCATCAAAATAAATCACTCATACCATCGTTCAAGCTTACTTCTTTTATTCATATTTCTAATTTTAGTCTTTTAATTTATGGTTAAATATGTTTTTAGTCTATACAAATATAATATGTAGAATTAATATTTTTTAATAAAATTCAGCATAAAAATTTATAATACTATTCCATAGACAATAATTTTACGCTAAGCCAAGACTACCATTTTCAACGGGACTACTTTGTTCCACAACTTTAATTGTATTGTGCAATACTATATAAGTTGTTGGTGACTAAACTACAAAAGAATGACTTTTGTGACAATTATGTCATGCAACAAATAAGTTGTTGAGGATAATAGACCCTTGGCAAATGCATTTATGTATTTCATGTAAAAATAAATACATATCATTTAACATCAGAGTTTGCCTTAAATCATCCAAAATTAATGTTTATTCTTCATGTCCAATCCCTCTTCTAATCTTTTCAAAAAACAAGTTTACCTTAAATCCCCACGCCCCTCTCTCTTAAGATTTTGTTTTACAAGATAAACTTTGTAAATGTCGACTAAGTAAGTTTTTAGCTCTTGTATGGATAGAAAACTATGTCACAACTTATTTGTAGTGAATGGATAGCTATAAAATTTTACATTGTTTTGTTTTTTATTAGCATATTCAACGTCTCATTTGTCATTCTCTATAGCTCAGCATAGAGATATATAAATAGACTCTTTCTATCTTTTTCTACCTTCCTTTTCTGATTACAGAACCGTAATTAATTAGTTGATGACAATCATGGATTCTCATCTTACCATGTTCTTTTTTCTTTTCAATCTCTTAACAATCTCATGTTTTAACTAGTTTTTATCAAATTAAGTTTTAACATTGAATAGTATGCCTAAAGATTGTTTTATAAAAATGGCATAATCATCATAAAGAAAAGCATCAAAATAAAATATCCAGCCATATTTTGCATCCACTACCCATGCAACAATGTCAATAGCCAGGAATATCGATCCAAGTATGCCATACTCCATGTTTCTCTCAGCTTCAAAGTTTGAAAAATTAAAACAACTTAAACATGAAGAACATAATACATATCTGCATGTTAACATATCCTACATCGTGATTTTTTCTTTTTTAGGGAATGAGGGTTGAGAGAATTCTTCTTATATGTATTTATCATAAATAAATAATTTAACAAAGAAACTCGACAGAAGCGCGCATTGATCACAAAAGCTTACTAAACCCAAGATTATCTTTATTTTATGAAGAGAAAAAAATAGCATTTATCAACTCCACCAAAAGGCAAATTCACTTGTCATATATCAATCTACAACACACACTAGTTAAGGAATAAAGATTTAAAACACTCAGATACACAAATATAAAACTTTTCAAAATCTACATAAAGGCAAATAAATATCGAATTCTATAAATGTTAAGTTTACCTTTAAACTTGGTCACCATATTTGTCGGTCGTCACAATGGATCTTATTTCCTTCATGGTTGTTGCAATGATTTATCGTTTGTCAATACCGGATTCCCCTAATCATTGTCAAAATCCTTGGTAACATTAAAATTCTGTGAACCCAAACTATAAATCATATCCGTTTCATATTTGTAACCGAGTTGAGTGAGTAAGATTTTGTTGATCGCTCAATTTGAACCAACTAACTTAACGTTAACATCATTGAGCAAGGGCTTGAATTCAAGTGGTACAAACCTCATTAGTTCAGCTTATTTAATTTTATAGATTAGCACGTTATTGCCATAAGGCAAAGCTATTACATAAGCCTGCCAACGAGATTCCAATACTAAGGTTGTGAATCCTATTATTTTATCGTCGGGATCTAGAAGGATTTGGCGCAACCAGATTGCGGTTACATTGAAATCGGCGATAATTATTCCTATGACTTCGTGTTTATGTCCACGAAAGTCAACAGAAAATGCAACAAAGTTAGGGTCTGTAAGTATGTTTTCGATCGCTGAAAATTAGTCAAACGTCGACAGGAGAAAAAGAGTCGTTAGGTGAAAAATGAGTCATGGTCGAAAAATGGTTTGAGATGCAAGGATGAGAGATGAAGGTGAAAATGGTTCGAGACGGAGGATTAGAGATGAGAGTGAAAAACTTTGGAGAAAGAAAGAATGAAAATAATTGAGATAAATGAGAGAGTGAATGTGTAAGATTGTTATGGTTGTTATGGATAGAAATGAGAGAGTAAGTTGTAAGATGGTTAATAAACAAATATTTGCTCTCTAAAAAAACATATTTGTCGTCGATAAATATAAAAAAAATATTTGCTGCCAATAAATATATTAAAAAACATGGGATAAGTATTAAACACTGACGTGTGTGTAAATATAAATAAACATGAGACAAGTAAACATTGTCACGATTAAATTAAAAAATGAGAAGTATTTAGTGTGTGTGTGTGTGTCTCTCTCTCTATATATATAAATGATGGCTTGTGTACAACTGTTGTAATGTTTATGGAATTAGTCTCATATCATATGTAGTAATTGTTGTACATATATTTTATTTGCTATGATTGAGTGAAAATTATTGTATTCATCTTTTGTATTATCACTTTGTTGGTGATTGGTAATTTGCACTTTTATGTTCTTGAATCTGGTGATTGGTACGTAATTTGCTATGATTGACCGGTTAAAAGTTTTATTCGTATTTTAAAAGCCGAGTAATTTCGTCGTCTCAGACGAAATTTTGGTAGAGATGTATTTTGAATGAAATACCTCATTTGATTACTGAAAAGAGACAGTTTAAATTACTTTTTATTATTTCCTTTTTTTTATTAATTCATTTTAGTTTTTTTTATTTTTTTATTTTCGCTTTTTATATATTTTATTCTATTATTATTTATTTTGTTTTATTCTTTTTAAGTCTTTTAATTTATTTTTGGTCCAAGAGTCTTGAGTCCATTGTCCATGTGTCATTTATACATTGGTCCTTTGTCCAAAACTTTTTCTCCAAGTCTCTAGTATCTTGTTGTCCCAAACATTGGATCCCTTTGTGGGGGCATTTTGGTCCATCTGTGTATCAGCCTAAACCCAATTATGCACTATAAATTCAGCCCAATCATTGGCACTGAATATTTGACCAATTCCCAATTACAAAACTTTTCAAATCGGCAGCCATGCCCAAAAACACTATTTGCTCATCTTTTCTATCTCTTTTTGGATCAAACACATCAATACTCAAGAACTTTCTCAAACATACCATTTTTTTTTCCAGTCAAAAAATTCATAATATACAAACATGTAAACACCACTTTCCTCTCCAAACAACTCTTCCAAATCCATTTTCGGGTTCAACAGTAACATAACCAACAACAATTTCACCATAATCTTTCCAGAATCACTCACAAACACATAACCATAATCATCACACACCGTTTCTTTTTCAAATCCGTTCAACTCACAACCACCAAATTTTCGAATCCGAATCTATCTCTCAACAACAACTCTCATTTTTGCTTATAACCATAGCAATCATAAACAACAAGATTTTCGGCCTTCACTCACCTACAACCTCAAATCTACACAAATCCGAACTGGATCTGAGCTGTTTCGAACCAGAGAAAGAACGAGATTAGAGAAGGAGAGTTTGAATTGCTCCACGCAACAGATCCAGTCCAGATCGAAAGACAAAGAGGTAGTTATTCTTTTTTCGAATTTTTGTTGTTGTTAGATCTAGAAGCTTTTGTTACACCTTTTTAAAAATTGTTTTTCGAATAGAGAAAGGTGAGAAGAGTTAGATCCATAAAAAAAATTAAAAAAAGCGAAGTTAAAAACTCCAGCGCGGCAAGGCCACCACCGGCCACCGCGTCGGAGTGAACAATTTTGGCTGGAGAAGATGATGATAGTGGCGGCGGTTCTGTGTTCTTGTAGTGAGAGGGAATTTTGTTTTCACGTTTTAGGGAGAAGGAAATCAAAATAAATGAAACAAAAGAACCATACCCATCTTTTTATACTCTCTCAGTGAACCGATTTTCTTTTAAGTGAACCGGTTCACTCTCTTTTGAAACAAACCGCTCCAGGCCCAGCTCGTTTTCCTCTTGTTCTTTTTTACTATAATTTTGTTTCTGTTTACACCCTCATATCTGCTCACTATACCCCCTGTACATACTTTTAGAAACTTTTTTCTTAAACTCATTTTTTTTTTGCTATTTTTTTTTTATATTTTTAGCACATTTTATTTAGGTCTAAACTCATGCATTTTTTATTTTATTTTATTTTTATGCATTTGTAGTTAATTTGTTATCTGTTGTTTTATCATCTTTTTATTTTATTTTAGAATGTACTTAGGAATTGTGTAATTTTATTTTATGCATTTTTACTTTCTTGTCATTTTTATTGTTGAAACTTTAGAATGTATTTAGGAATCGTGTAATCATATAAATGAGAATATGCATCGATAGCACGATTTATTTTTACCGCTTTATGTCATAACCGCGATCGGGACCAAAATGAATTAGTGACAAATTAGGATTAATTATTAGACTAATAATCTTTTTTTTATAAAATCAAACTATTAGTAATTTTAAGTTCATTTCTAAAACTTGAGAATTTGTTTGAGATCCAATGTCCTTTGTAAATTTCTGGCTTTATTTTTATTACGTTACGTTATTGCGTTTAGATTTTTTTTAGCTTACTTTTTAACTTAGAAAAAATCATTTTTTAAAAAATCAAATATGTCAAACCCCAAAAATATTTTTCTTAAGAAAATTCCTTGGATTTTAACCCAAGAGGTTCCTTCTTCCTTTTATTTCTTTATCAAATTTTAAAAATGTCTTAAACCATATTAGACTAGGTTTCTTTTAATTAAAATTAATCAACCTCACTTAATTTTATTCTTCTATGCCTTCTCGGCCTCTTACCCTCTTAAAACCATTTTCAAAAACCTTAAAATTAATCCAACTCATTACTCGCTTTTGAGAGTGAACTACATGATTTTGATCCCCCTTGAAGGTATGTAGGCAAAAGACCTTGGTCTTTCCAAATCAACAAAAACAACAAAAAAAACATGTTTCTTCTTCCCCCATTCTTCACACTTAGACTCTTAGGCATTATTTACAAAATAAGCAAATAACTTAGCACAAGATAAAGTAGGTAAGAGGTTCCTTTGGAATACCAAAGTCGCTTAGGGTGCGTAAAACCTTCCCTTTGCGAAACCAACCCTCGGAACCTTAACCTCTCAAGGGTTTTTCTCTCTTTTCCCCTTCCCAAGAATAAAAACAGAAAGTTCAAAGATTTACGATTCAACACCAATTAATGGTTTGATATCCAAAAATCACGAGCACAAGTTTCAATTATATTGTTGTAATATTGTTTATTGAGTTAGTATAAATTTTTTACGCGTTCTTATTTCTATTATCATTAATGTTCATGTTGCAATAATTAATTTGTATGTCCAATGTACATAGTTGTTTATGTTTGTTAGCATTGATGATGATAAATTATGTTGAAGTAATTAAATATTTAAATTTATGAGTTCTTACACATTAATTATCATTGACGTTGTTTTTTTATTGAGTTTTGGTTAATATGTATAGTTTGAAGAGATACTGTTATTTTTCTATTGAAAGTACATATATATTTTGTATCTAAATGTGTGTCTGGGTGCACATAAAATTTTGGATAATTTGGATAAATTACCTTATCATTTATATGTTCAATGTACATAATATGTATAGTTTGAAGAGATACTGTTTTTTTTTATTGAAAGTACATATATATTTTGTATCTAAATGTGTGTTTGGGTGCGCATAAAATTTTGGATAATTTGGATAAATTACCTCATCATTTATATGTTCAATGTACATAATATGTATAGTTTGAAGAGATACTGTTTTTTTTTTATTGAAAGTACATATATATTTTGTATCTAAATATGTGTTTGGGTGCGCATAAACTTTTGGAAAACTAGGATAAATTGCTTCATCGTTTATATGTTCAATGTACATGCTTGTTTATGTTTGTTGTCGTTGGAGATGATAAATTATGTTGAAGTAATAGATCTTTAAATTTATAAGTCCTTATACATTCATTATCGTTGATGTTGTTTCTTTATTGAGATTCGGTTAATATGCATAATTTGAAGAGATATTGTTATTATCCTATTCAAAGTACGTATGTATTTTGTATCTAAATATGTGTTTGAATGTGCATAACATTTTGTAAAATTACCACAAATTGTCGCATCAACACGTAAACTTCAATTAGTTATTTTTTGTTTTTATGTTAAATTGACCTTTAATCACGCGCTGGAAATGAAAATAATTATATCCAAACATATGTTAAATAAATAATTTGTTACTTATTAGTTCATGATGTTGGCCTTTGTAATATATAATTTATTGGAGTTGTAGTAAAAACATGACCATGATCTCTATCCAAGTGTCACTATAAGAATATACAAGATTCGCCGCCATTAATTTGCTACAAAACTTAATGGTAATTAATAACAAACTTATGAGTTTAATTGTAGTGCATTGCACTGACAATGTAAACATACTTTATACAGTCAATCAATAACATTCTTCCATGTCATTATCTCATTTAAAATTGATTTTTTTATTAAACAAAAACACAAATTGACGCATAGTACAACAACATCGTTCCCAAAAAAATCCACATCGTATTCTCCTCTCTCTTTCACTGCACGTCTCTCACAATCTGAATATCTTACTACCTTTGAATGTCGTCGTTGCCACCCCCGACACCTATCTGTCGTTGTTGCTTTGTTATTCATCTACGTAGATCTAATTACCTTTTTTTTTTAAAAATAAATAAAAATGATGTAGGATTAGGGAAACTAATTGAATGAAGGTATGGTTGATTGACCACGGGGAAGAATAGAAAATCGAAAGAGCCATCAAAGGTATTATTAGATTGACCATTGAAATGGAAAAAAGTTAATTGTCTTATTATATCTATAAATCAACATAAACCTTGTGGTGGGTGCAATCCTCATATTCTAATACATAAGCGATGACAGTTTGCATGCACATGCAGTGGCTAAAGCGGCTGAAGACGACATCAGAAAAGAAGGTGATGAAAGCAATTGAATTAAGACTTAATATAAGGTTATATTTTAATTCAATTAACAAATTTTAAATGAGATGATGTGGCAAAATGTTATTGGTTGATTGTGTAAAGTATCTTTACAGTCAATGCGCTGCAATTAAACTCCAAACTTACTATCTATTGTTTGACCATAATTTGTTTTATTATAAATTATTTATTTAATTATTCATTTTGTCAAAATGCATCAGAGAAACATGCGCGCTCTCAGAAACATACAGAAGTTGAAATGGACGAGCTCGTTCCATTTACAACATGAACTTTGATTTGAAAGTTTTGACATCGCTTCTTCCCGAATCTTTTCCTCTTACACTGTGAAATGCTCAAACCTTAGAGGCAGACTCTGGTCCCAATTGAAGTGGAAGAAATAGTCACAAGAAAGAGGGGGTTTGAATTGTGACCCTTTTAAAATTTAGTTCTGCAACTTAAATAAGTATATATACTCAAGAAGGTTCTTGGTAAATGTTAGTCTAACAAGATTAGAGTATTAGATATATAACAATTTATTTATACACAACCAAAATGTTTTGGGTTAAATAAACCTTAAATGATTAAATAGTATTAACAAGGACCAGAATGTTATGGAGAATGATTATATAAGGAGAATGAGAAAAATGATATTAAGCTAAAATGTGAAAATTATTTTATCAATGACCATAATGTTATGGATAATGATTAATATAAAAGCAAAATGATAAAATAATATTAAGTTAAAATATAAAGTTATTTTAACACGGACCAGAATGTTCTGGAGAATGATTAATATAAGACAGAATGATAAAACAATATTATAAGTTGAATTTAAACTTTAGTTAAATATTTATGCAGTTGTTTTATCTTGGACCAGAATGTTTTGGAGGCAGTTAATATTGAATAAAATAATACAACAATATTAATGATTAATTTAGGACCAGAGAACTTTGGATTAATTTGATTGTGATTAATTAGGACCAGAGTATTCTGGAGGTTAATAAACATTAATATGAGTGTGATAGTGTGTGAATATTGTGCAGCTTTAAATAAAAGAGAAAGGGAAGAAGAATAACACAGGATAATTATCCTGGTTCACCAAACCCGGCTACTTCCAGTCCCCACACTTCGTGTGAGATTATCCACTATAGTATCCTGCTAACAGAAACTTCTAACTAGCACTATAAGTTTTTGATCACACCAAATCAGTCTATTACACCTGTATTATCAACCTCAGCAAGCTTCTACAATTCTTTGTACACTAGCAAAAGAAAGGTTGGAATTTTCTATCTTAAACTATTAAGCCCAATAGACTTGAGAAGTACAAAAACACTTTGTATGATGAGATGGGTTTGAGATCGAAGGTATGATGATATGAACACACTCACAGTATGTGATCCACAAATCTGCTATGAGCTGGAGTGTGTTATAGATGAAGAGATTATGAGATTTGCACTTAAAAGTGAATTATGGTTAAAATCAATCATTTAGCCTCATAGGCTTCTCAACTCATGTTTGAGATTAAGATGAACAAACTCTTTATATTGATCAAAGATATAGAGAGAGAATTGGAGTTTGTTTGTATGTGAAGAGTTTTTGAAAGTAGTGATGATTTCACTTGAGAGATGATTTCTTTGTTGTAAAAACTTTTGGTTTTTATCTTCAAAGCCTTCCTCTATTTATCGGAATGAGAGACTTGCTGCCCACTACATAAAAGAGCTGTTGGGACACATTTTTCTATGTAGCATGTGCTTCCTTTAGTTGCTTGGAGAGAAAGCATGAATTGCAGAATGTTCTGTACGAACAGCTTGCTTTGCTTGCACTTTTGCTTGCTTGCAAGAGAGATAACCAGCTGTCAGTGAGTTGTATAAGCTTGCTAGGCACTTGATAAGATATGTTGATATCATCTTGATGTCATTGCGTGATGTCATAAGATGATGTCTTTGATGATGTCACATGGTAGTAACTTTGAAGACATATTCCTTAATGAGCTTTTTTGCTCCAAATGGGTTGAACCTTTCTTTGGGCCCAAGACACCAACTTTCAATTAAATATTTTGTCATACTTTCTTCTTGTGCTGACTTGTATACTTTCGATGTACTGTTTTATTTTCTTCGTATTTGCCAGAACGTTCTCAGATTGTTCTCGCTGAAACATTCTCACAAAACACATTAGTGGATAACAAAATAATAATTGTAATATTTTTGTTATCTTTTAAAATATCAAAGGAGGATGTTTTCTTCACTCTGTATGAACAAAATGATATTTGTAGGAACATGATAAACCTTTCTCAGAGTCAAAATTCCTTTGATTGATTTCTATTCTCCAAATCATATCTTGAATAGTGATGGAAGATTCTTGGACCATCATAAGTCTTTTATGATAGAATCTTCAAGCATATGATCATGAAATTTCTTCTTTGATATTTCTCCAACTAATATCATTAATGAGTGAATTAATAAATAATTCATTCATGAATTGGTTTCTCTTTAAAGTTGATTCTAATCATTTTGATGAAATAATGAGAATAATTTCGAGTGTAATAGGCATCCTTATCATGAGAAGATTCTTTCATCAGAGTTGATGATGTTCTCTTCTATATGATATGACTATACCTTCTCGGTTAATGAACCTTGAATTATTTTGTTGATGATATAATTTATCTCATAATTCCTCTCGGTGATTGCACACAATGTTTCTTGTCCATTGAGTATCTTTGAGATGTTTTAGTTTAGGCATGCATGTAATCTTGAAAGTTCATTCAATCATTCTCTTGAATGAAACTTTTGTGCCTTTTCCTTAAACTCTTTTAGAAGCTATTTGAAGATCATTTCTTTCAAAAAGTAACCCGTTATTCCTCGAATCTTTAAGGCTTTGCTAAAAACCATGTGGTGACGAGGATGAGTCAATTGATTATAAAATTCATCTTGTTGTTGAATCTTCAATCAACACTCATTTGATTCAAACAATATTCTTTTTATATCTTCTTTGAGCTTGTGATACTACCGTTTTAGTATTCTTTCAATGAGTATATACATGCACTTGTAAGAGACTTCTTTCTTGTCAACTT
>Ga0228711_1004293_pt1 | contig 21959 bp, 16 predicted proteins | sample MedpolnodulmetaG_2_FD_177996 | JGI IMG/M metagenome (GOLD analysis project Ga0228711, IMG submission 177996) | Root nodule microbial communities from Medicago polymorpha collected in Santa Monica, California, United States - brown nodules | ecosystem: Host-associated > Plants > Roots > Nodule...
ATTTTGTGAGGATGTGTGAGGACAAGAGAAACGAAAAACAAGACCATGATCAGTGCAATATTGTTGAAATAACTCATTATTATATTCACCGCCATTGTCACATTGAAAAGATTTGACTTTTTGTAAAGATTGTGTGTGAATGAGTTGGACAAGTGACTTGAACGTTTCAAATACATGAGATTTTCTGTTAATAGGAAAAGTCCATAAGAAGTTTGTAAAATCATCTAAGAATAATACATAATATTTATGACCAGCAGAACTTAAAATTGGAGACGTCCATAAATCACTATGTAAAATATCAAATGGCATCAAAGTCATAGTTTGAGAATTAGAAAATGGCAATTTAACCTGTTTGCCTAAAACACAAGAGTCACAAACTGAAGAATTAAAAGGTTCACAATATATGAACTTATTTTTGCGAAGGGAATTTAAAATAGACACGCTAGGATGACCAAGGCGACTATGCCAAAGACTGGATGTGAGACCGGTAAAACTGGGAGGACTGGTAACTGGATATAGATCTCCACGACTATCACATTTGAGGAGGGTGATCCCTGTCTGAAAATCAGAGACAGTAAAACCAAAAGGGTCAAATGAAACAGAAACATTGTTATTAGTGGTGAGTCATCGCACAGAAATTAAATTTTTAATAATTTTCGGGGCATGCAGGACATTGTTAAGGTTAAGGGGATGGTGAGATGTGGTTATTTGTGTGTGTCCGGTGCCGTGAATTGGAATTCCATGGCCACTGCCAACAATAACTTTCTGATTTGAATTACTTATTGGAAAATAAGACGAGAGATTACCTTGTGATGCGGCCGTGTGAGATGTAGTGCCAGTATCCATGTACCACTGATCGTCAGGAGTGTGTAGTGACATGGTGTGCATTGTTGTCTCAATGTCTGTTGGTGTCTGAGATGAGGTAGAAGCTGCATATACCTGAGGACGCTGCCCTAGAATACCAGGCTGCTTAGGAGGACCGACAGGGCGTGGCCACTGAGAGGTGGGATACGGTGGCATAGCCCATGGTAGTGGAGCCCAACCCCATGGTTGCCATGTTGGGTACTGCTATTGCTGTTGCCAAGGAGGAGCGGACCAAGGTGAGGGGGCATTGGGAGCTCCAGTGTGAGGTGTACTACGGTTACCCCGTCCTCCGCCGCGGCCCTGGTTTCCACAGGAGCGAGAACGGTTGTGGGGGCGGCGGTTGCCACGCTGAGAGGTGTCTTCAGTAGGTCTTGGCTGAGTGGTGTGCATGGCAGCATGAGATCCTGTGTTTGCCATTTTAGCCATACCAGCTTCTTCCAAAGTGAGCATCGAACGAGCCTGATAGAACGCCGGAAGAGGGTTGCTCTGGCGAATCAAAGTAGCAACATTGTGGTAAGCTTCTGGGAGACCAGAAATCAGCTGAAGGACCAGACGATGATTATTGACAGGGGAGCCTACATTTCTCAACTGATCAGAAAGCATCTTGAGGCGCTGACAGTAAGCAGAGACATTAGGGAAATCCTCCATACGAGTGTTAGAAAACTCTTGCTCAAGAGTGACAGCTCGAGCATTTTGGTTGTCTTGAAAAATATCTTCCAAGCGCTTCCAAGCCTCCATTGCAGTGGAGTTGGGTTCCAGAATAGTGCTCAACAAATCAGTAGAAATAGTAGAATAAATCTATTGAAGAATGGTGGCATCGAGAGTGGACCATTGTTCATGTTTGGCGTCGGTAACAGCTGGTGGCTCTTTTCCGGTAGATGGAACGATGTGATGCATGACACGATGAGAGCGAGCATGGATGCGGAAAAGCTCGACCCAGGTTCCATATTGATCCTTTTCCATCTCAAGAATAATACGAATGTGGTTCCTAATATTGGAGACGGCAAGAGCGGGATGAAACTCCGTTTTAGAACCTCGAAGCGTCTTGGGATTGCTGGAATTACCAGTATCAGCAGTGGATTTGCAGGTATTAGCGTCACTGTGTTTTGAATCAGACATGGCTGCAGGTGGAGTAAACAATTGGAACAGGAACAAATTCACAAAAAATAGTCACGTACAGATGAGAGGGCAGTGGTACGGTGCTGGTGCTATTATGTGCGTCGGAAATCACGGAATCGCGTACACAAACACAACGGACCAAAACGGAATCGCAGTGGTGAAGAGGCACACAAACCGCGGCGGTGCTGCACAAACAGATCGGAAACAGCCACGATCAGAAACTGCAGATGAATAAAAGGGGGAAAACGCGATCTACAACAGAGGAGCGTTGGATTGCGTGTACGGAGCATCGGCGGCCGTGGGAAGGAGGAAGAGGTACGACGGCGGTGGCAGAAGGTGAACAGAAGGGTTACGCAAGGGAGGTCGCGTATTGGTGTTTTGTGTTTTGGAGAAGAAACACGCTTCTGTTCTTTCTTTCTTTCTTTCTTTCTTTCTTTTTTTTTTTAATGAGAGGGATCGGTTAGGAGTGATACCATGTAAGATTATGGAATGCTTGACTTTCTCATTGATCTGAATAGAATATATAGACATCAATGTGTGACATTTGGTCAACTATCTAATTATGATACAACATAATTATAGGAAACTAATTATGACTAATTACAACAAAATATTCTTATTCTATCAGTAACAGGGGAAATTGGCTATGGCAGCAATCAAGTTAGAGGAGAAAATAGAGAAGAAGCGCTTCTTACGATGAAAGCAACAACCAGGATGATATGAGCAGCAAGATGATACGAGCAGCAAGATGATATACATGTATATATAGGAAACAAAGTGGGTGGGAAATCGTGTGTACATGTATGGGAAAGCCAACAGATATGGAGAGTGGAGAGCTTTTAGTTTTCTAGGCGGCATAGAAAATGATGGAATTTAATGCAGTACTTTGAATCAATATGGCACGTTACAAATTGGAGGAAATGAAAGGATAAAATTGCTCTGATTGATGTCATCATCATTTTTGGAATTCAAATTGTGTAATTTAGGGGGAATTTTTTAGGGTTAACACTAACAACAATTAATGCATTAGATTTAGAGGGAAATTTTTAGGGTTAAGTGTTTGCAAACCTAATAACATTAAGGAGTAAAGGAATTGATGTGATTAAATACTTTTTATTTAATTTTAATAGTTTTATGAAAGTATGTCCAAATACTATTGATGTGTGGGTGTGCCCATGAAAGACTTTCTCTCTTTCTAAACTTTTCACGGTGTTTTTGCACACGACAATCAGCCAATCATATAATATGTATATATTCTTTTTAGGGATATAATATGTATATTTATGTGTTAATTAATTACATGGTACATAAAAAATTCAATATAACTTACATTTCAACTTCAAGTGTAAGATTTCATAAGAATAAAATAAAAAACTTCAAGTGTAAGATTAATTATTTTACTCTTTTTTTTCATTTTTCTCACGCTCTTTTACGTTGTCCCTTTCAAGTTTCAACCATCCATGGATATATATATATATATATATATATATATATATATATATATATATATATAACCAAGTAAACTTAATCTTAGATAGTAATAACAAATAATAGAAAACAACAAATTAAAAAAAGAATCATATTGATAAAAACTATTCAATATCATATTTGAATATTTTTCAATCAAAAAATATTCAACACTTAATTTCAAAGGAAAAGAATAAAGAATATTAAAAAAAAAGAATAAAAACGGATAAGAATAACAACATTTTTATATGTATGGTTCTTGAAAAAATGCAAGAATCGAGCCATCAAGTTTTTGATGATTACACGTCTATCTATTCATCTACTAATCTACTATGCTCCTTTGCTTGCACATCTATATATATTTGTTCGCTTATAAATGGAAACATTGAATAGATAGAACCATGCAATCATTAATGCTCGCATGTATATCTATTCATCTCTTATACCTCTTGCTTCCACGTTTATCAACAATAGTTCCCTCACAAATGCACACATTGAGCCACACTTCTTTTCTATTCTGATTCAAAGCCGGATGCTTACTCCATGTTGAAAAGAAAAAAAAATCAAGAAAGAATCATGTTCTTCAAGTGTGAATGGATGCTTTATTTATTGAATTTTCTTTTTTAAGTATTGATTAAGGGTAAGGAAAAAATTGTATCACTAGTTCGGAATTTGTATAAGATATCATGAAAACAAGAAAATGATAGATTTCAGGCTAAATTACACCATGGGTACTTTAAGTTTGAGGTTTGTAATAGATTGATTTTTTAAGTTATTTTGGACACATAAGTCCTTTAAATTCGAGGTTTGTAACAGATTGATCATTTAAGTTATTTTGGTCGCACATAAGTCTTTTAAATTGGTAAACGTTTTCAATTTAATCCTTCTGCCACATCATCGTTTTTGTAACGTTACAAAAAAAAAATTTATTTTATCACTTAAAATTCTAATAACTAAACTTTATTTACCAAAAATGTCGATTAAATAAAATTTAACTTTTCTCAATTTTAACTACCGATAATAGAGAACATTGATTTTTTACGATAAAATATAAAATATTTTTTTAGTGGGTAAATATAAAATATTTATTATGGTTCTTATAAACAACGAAATGATGTATATTCTTCTGAAATGATATTTTCTAAAATATAAAAGTCGATAAATAGTTCTTTATTTTATAAAATGATCGTCAATTTATAAATTTATGAAACAAAAATATCGATACATCTTAATTTGCAAGTATACCGTAGAAATTCCTTCAATTAACCGGTGGATGTCATTTATCACGTGAGGATCACGAAATAAATAATTTAAAATAAAAAAAGACCAAGACTTTTTTGTTTTGGAATCGACGAAGACTTTTTAAAAATTGAAACAGGTACAAGCAAGCACCGACGAATACAAAATTACAAATGTGTTACGCAAAAAATTACAAAAGTTGCATTTAAAAAAAAAATGATGGTAGGTTACACTGTACACACCATTAAAATAAACAAAACGAACAAAGAAAGACCAAGACTTGGGAACTTATTATACTATGAAGGCGAGACCAATAAATGATTTTAAAAATAAATGGCCAGCTATTATTTAATGTTGCCTTGGCATTGCAGACTTTCAGTTCACAGCAATTGTGTAAAATATACATTATCACTATCGCAAATTACAGTTTCAATGGCTAGTAGTAGCATCCAAAGTGTCTCTTCACCTAGGAGGATGACATGGAAATATGATGTGTTTGTGAGTTTCCGTGGTGCAGACACGCGCAACAATTTCACTGATCATCTCTTTCACGCTCTTCATAAAAATGGCATTGGTGCCTTCAGGGATGATGCAAATCTCAAAAAAGGTGAAAATATATCACAAGAGCTTGTTCAAGCCATCAAAGAATCCCATATTTTCATTGTTATCTTCTCAAGAAACTATGCTTCTTCCACATGGTGCTTGCGGGAGTTGGCAAAATTTGTTGATTGCATTGAAGTACAAGGGACACACTGTTCTACCTATTTTCTATGATGTGAGTCCATCTGAGGTGCGAAAGCAAAACGGAGATTTTGAAAAAGCCTTTCGAGAGCATGCAGAAAGATTCAAAGAAAACTTAGAGGAAGTGCAAAGATGGAGGGGAGCCCTAACAAAAGTAGCCAATCTCTCTGGTTGTGATGTAAGAGATAAGTAAGTAGTATTTTCTATGTTTGCAACAAGTTCTTCAGATCTTCTAAGTTTGTTAATAAAACTTTAACGGTTTCTAAAGAAATAGTTAAAACTATTCCCCTAAAGAAAGTTAAAATTAGTGTTTTCTCATATCGCCGACATAAAAATGAGCCCATTAACTATGATGAGATTAACTTTATTAAAAAAAAATAATAGTACATTAACTATAATTTTTCTACATTTCAATTTTGTAATTTTTTTTAAAAAATGAATCGCTAAAGAAGTTGTTATCACATATAATTCATATAAGGGACAAGATTTTATTCGTCAATGATCAATTAGTTAAATTTACTATTTTTATATATTCTATTATTTTTATGTAAGCAAATAGATAGTTAGAAGAGTTAAGATCATTTCCATATTTTCTAAAAATAAATGGATAGTGTCATTTGTTGAGAGATAAATACAGAAGAAGTATGTATTGGATCTTACCACTAAGTGTGTCGCACTACTATTAATTATTTTCAAGTTTATTTGTGTTTTTATCTCTCCAATAAAGAAAAAAAATATGTAGAGACTAATAAATAGAGAGGATAACGACTCCTATAACAAGCCATGAGATAGCATCTCACGTGTATTTACCTAGTTCAATTGATTACATAAGCACGTAATATTTTGGCTCTTGAATTTCTTGAACAATTACTTTTTGTAGTTTTTGTTTGGGGTTGTAATGTGATAATTTGGTATTTCTATCCGCTGGTCTTTTAGGCCACAACATGCAGAGATTGGAAAAATCATTAAAGAGGTAACATGCTTATTGGGAAACAAATCTTCAGCTTTACCCGAAGATGTAGTTGGGATGCCCTCGCGAGTGGAAGAATTAGAAAAGCTTTTGGCTTTGGACTCAGATACGGATGTTCGAGTTGTAGGGATTTGTGGTATGGGTGGAATAGGGAAGACAACTCTTGCTAATGCTTTGTATGCTAGAATCTCTAATCAATTTGCTGGTTGTTGCTTCATTGATGATGTAAGTAAAATTTATAGAGGTTATGGCCCAATTGAAGTGCAAAAGCAACTTCTTTGTCAAACTCTAAAGGAAGAAAACCTCACAATATGGAATCATTCTATGGGATCTAATTTGATTCAAACTAGGCTATGTAAAATAAAATCCCTTGTAGTTCTTGATAATGTTGATAAAGTTGAACAACTGGATAAATTGGCCATGACACGAGAATGTCTAGGCACGGGGACTAGAATCATCGTAATTTCTAGAGATGGCCATATCTTGAGAGGGAAAGCAGATGGAGTTTACAAAGTTCAACCCTTGGATCGTGATGATGCCCTTCAATTGTTTTGTAGGAAAGCGTTCAAAAGTGATTATATCATGAGTGGTTACGGAGACTTGACATATGATGTCCTAAGATATGCTGATGGCCATCCATTAGCAATTGAAGTGTTGGGCTCATTTTTGTATGGTCGAAATGTTACTGAATGGAGAAGTGCATTGGAAAGATTAAGAGAGAATCCAATGAAAGATATTATGAAGGTACTCCGAATTAGTTATGATGGACTCAAGGATACAGAAAAGGGTATATTTCTTGATATTGCTTGTTTCTTTGACAGAGAGAATAAGGCATACTTGAAGAGAGTTTTACATTTTCGTGGATTTCATCCTAAAATTGGTTTAAAAGTTCTCATTGATAAATCATTAATAACCTGTAAGGGGATGATTTCTATGCATGATTTGTTAAAAGAACTTGGCAAGAGCATCGTTAAAGAAGAATCACCCAAAGAACCAAGAAAGTGGAACAGGTTGTGGGACTACAAGGATGTTCACAATGTTATCTCAGAAAACATGGTAAAGCAGTTATTGAAATAAAATTATTGCTCGCAATTTTTCTATTGTTAATTAATAACTTTGAATTATCTAGTATATTTTATGCTATTTGCAATATTGTAGGCAACAGAAAACCTTGAAGCCATAGTTCTACGGCGTAACCCAGAAAATATTGAAGAAATACAGAAGATGACAACATTGAGGGCTGATGCTTTAGCACAAATGAGTCGTCTTAAATTGCTCAAGTTGTGGAATTTGGATTTCTGTGGAAGTCTTAATTTTCTTTCAAGTGAATTGGGGTATCTTAGTTGGGATAAATATCCTTTCACTTATTTGCCATCAAGTTTTGAGCCGAATAAACTTGTTCACCTGAACCTACCTCATAGCAACATCAAGCAATTATGGAAGGGCACAAAGGTACTATAAACATGTTCTCTATGACAGCCTTTATTTTTCTTTTTCAGGTTAACAAATAAAAAATGTTTAAATATGATTATTAATATTTCTCTTTCTACTGACCATTGTCTGCAGCCTCTTCCCAATTTGACACGTATTGATCTCTCTCACTCGAAAAATCTTATTATGATGCCGAGTTTCTTGGAGATTCCGAATCTTGAGAACCTATATCTTAAAGGATGTATAAAACTCGTACAGATTGATCCATCCATTTGTAGCTTAACAAAACTTTTCGAATTAAATTTGCTAGATTGTAAAAATCTGGTTAGTATTCCTAAAAATATTTTTGGTATGAGTTCTCTCAAAAATCTCAATCTCTCAGGCTGTACAAAATTACTTAGTAATCAACTGTTAAAGAGACAAAGGCAAATAGAACATTTGGAGATGCTTGATAACAAAGAAACCACGACCCAATTCCAGTCAACATCTTTAATCAACAAAGCTCTAAAGCCGTCCTTTCAATTTTCGATTTTTCGAAAACGTGAAGAATCGGTTGGTTTATTGTTGTCTTTGTTGTCTCATCAGTCATGTTTGAAATATCTTGACCTAAGTTTCTGCAACCTTATTCAAATCCCTGATGCTATTGGGTGGTTACACTGCTTAGAAAAGCTAAATTTGGGGGGGAACAATTTTGTTACACTACCTTCTATGAAAGAACTTTCCAGACTTAGAGATTTGAACTTGCAGCACTGTAAGCAGCTGAAATATTTACCTGAACTTCCATCGAAAACTGTCTTTGCAGTAAGAAAACCATTGTTTAGATATGAAGCTCGATTATATATTTTTTATTGCCCCAATTTAATTGACACAAAATGCTGTTCTAGAATGGCTTTTTCTTGGATGATACAACTCCTCAAGGTACTTCCATCCTGTTTCCTTTTGACTATATTTCTTTTTTAATGTGATTGAACTCATATATAACTAATTATTTATCTGGTACCAGGTGCACATGAAATCCAATCTCGCAATTGGTCGGATTAAGATTGTTATTCCTAGAATTCAAATTCCAATATGGTTCAACAAAATAAATGTTGGTAGTTCAATAAGCATGGATTCATTACCTGTTATGCATGACAAAAATTTGATAGGTGTTGCTTGCTGCTTAACATTTGTAGCACGTGATGGTCCGACTAGCTTAGGTAAGGAAAGGTCAACTCATTTTGGGATCAGTGTTGGTTTTAGAAGGAATTATTGTGGGTCATTTCACAGTATTCCCGTATATTTTGGAAAAGATTTGGTCACAGTTGAGTTAGATCACATGTTGCTTATTTTTTTCACAAGGGAAGAATTTATTGATCATACAAGTTATATGTCAAAAGGATTGCATGATGTTAGTGGTATTGAATTGGCAGCTTTAGTTGGTCAGCTCTCCGGTTTGCATTTGGAGGTAAAAAATTGTGGTTATCATTGGATATTTAAGGAGGATCTGGAACAATTTAACCCAGAAATGATGTACAGTGGAAATTCATCAGTTCAAAACAAGTATGTAACAATTGATTAGCTGTATTGTTGAGCTGATTAATGAAAAACCTAGAAACTCAATTGAATCGTTGATAAATACGCACATCGTGATAACGGACATCCCATACCAATTAAATAAAAACTAATTTTTTGGAATTATTTATTTCTAACTTCAATCTACTTCAGGTCCTAAAATGATGTTTTCGTTTGTCAATATCCTAAGGTAAATTTTTTAATGACAAATGTTTGTTATTTTATTGGCAGGAACAATTGAACCTATAACCTCTTTGTTACTCCAAATTTTATTTCCATCCCCTAAACGACCAAACTTAACAAGGTTTTCACTCTCCTCACTCAATGTGTCAATATTGTAATGTCTAAGAAAATTAGTAATAACCGTGCAATCCTAACCAGTTTCAGTTAAAAATGGTTTTCCACCATTAAATTGAGAAATATACATTCTATTTTGCACTCATTCTGTCCCTCCTGTGTGCCTGATAAACAAGAGGCACATGATCACTTCCACATCACTTGTACAACAAGAATTACAAATTTACTAATTGCAACTCCAAAAGGCTTTGTTTAGGAAGTGTTAATAACTGTTAAACTTCTACAATATCGGATTTGTTCTCAAATGGACCATGTCCCAAAATCAAATTTTAACAATTGCACAGAACATGTAACAGAATCAAATTAAAAAAGAAACAAAGCTAGCATTCTACATGCAGCTGGACTGATAGGAACAGGTTCATATGCCAAATCTAAAACATAGCAACATCTTCAAATCCAAATGGAATGGACTACATATTGATGACAGAATTAAAAACTTAATGCAGTCAAATTCCTTCCGGATATTATAATGAGCTAGAGTATAAACATCTTGAAGCTGCTTTCAAGCAACAATAAGCTTCACTTGGTCGAACACCCTCTTTCTCCTGAATGTTGAATTTCACATTATCTATTGTATCTGAAATCTCTACATCCAATGTTATGACTTTTCGTGTCAAAGTTTCGATAAAAATGTGCATTTCATCTCTCAATCGAGGCATCAAATGAAGTGTGGACTCCTTGTAATCAGAAAGGGTGCGACCGGTGAAGATGAGCCTTTGTTGATCGGGTGGAATCCCTTCCTCGTCATGGATCTATGTTTTCTCATTCTCAACTGTATCTGAACTCTCTACTTCAAGGGTGATGGTTTTTCCTGTCGATGTTTTCACTCACATTACACGAGGAAAGATCACACACAAAATCAGATAAGTTAAATCATGAACAGTGATCCATCAAATTCAGAACAAGTTGGGACCAGAGTTTTTTTTGCAAAAAATTTACTCATGAGATCAAATTGATCAATTGAAAAACTATATCAAAAGATGTTCCACGATATAGCCAAGGTTATCTATCTCTAGTTTGATTAGTTTAAGGCGGTCAAAAGAAGTCTCGCAAATTTGATGTTCGGTCGGTTTTTAAAACATTGTTAGTAATTAAGATTTTCTAAAAACCTTCTTCCATGGCCCTCAAAATTGAAAAATACTCACCAGAGATAAGTTCATCGTATGAAGAGTTACCCTTCATTCCCCCAAAAATCACAAATATACAAACTGGACACCGACCTTTGCTTGGAAGAACTATATTGCTACAAAAAACCAAGATCTCATTATCATGGTGTGTTCCTTTTTCATCCTTGAGAATACCAGTTTCATTGTTTATTTATTTACCAACTGAAAACATGTTATGCAATCCTGAATTTGTAGGCATCTTTTTCACACTGTTATTACAATCAAATACTTTTAAATTCTCTAAAATTTAAAGCAATTGAAACAAAAATCTATCTATAATCATCTCAGTAGTTTATCATACAATGAAAATATCTTCTCACACTAATATTATCAAGCACTGTATATTTTTTTCAATAAAAAAAAAAACTGGTTTCCTGAATATTATGTTCTATGTATGTAATTAATAGGAAGTCTAAACAGATATGAAAAATTGATACAAACACAGACACATAAACACCGGTAATAAGTTAACCAAATAGAAGTTAATGAATGTAACCACATGTGTCACGCTTGTAATTTAAAGTGCTGGTGCTACATAGCTTCACACAATAGCAAACTTGAAATTTGGCCTTACTATGGTATCCTGTGATGTTCTGTAGGAGTTCTTCTGATTTCCCACAATTGGAGTGGATCTTGTGCACCTGAACTCCTCTCATCCTGTTAACATGAACCAAAATTAAATTTAATTTTTCTTTTGTATATTCTCTGCCATATCCTAAAAATATTGTTATTAAATCAACAATGTGATAGACTTACATTGGCCCTAGAAGAGTGATGAGATTTGTAAAACACAGGTACTTCATTGAATTCGTGAGGATTATTGGAAGTGTGAGGAGGAGCATCATACATACGCCCTAGAATCTGTTCTCCGAAGCCCTGGCAAAGGCGTAAAATTGTTCATGTTTCGGCTCATCGTTTCACCTTCCTCCTCAATTGATCATGCATGCATATATTCTTTTCTTATTTAGAGGGTGTAAATATTGCTTCATTTGTGGACTTAGGAATAAATGGCTCTGTTCATTTTAGTTGTCAGATTAGAATATATGCTTAGTATGTAATGTTGTCACTTATCACTTCTATCAACTCTTACTTTTGAAGCTCTTGTGTTTTCTTTTCTATTCTGATTCAAAGCCTGATGCTTACTCCATGCTGAAACAAAAGAAATCAAGAAAGAATCATGTTCTTCTAGTGTGAATGGATGCTTTATTTATTGAATGTTATTTTTTAAGTATTGAGGGTAAGTAAAAAATTGCACCACTATTCACTAGTTCGGAATTTGTATAAGATATCATGAAAACAAGAAAACGATAGATTCTAATATAAAATTAAAATTATGGTATGATCTTTATATGACTTAGCTCCATTGAATTAAAATTAAAATTAAAAATATAAAGAAAAAACGAATGATATTTTTAATGGTTATAAGTAACATAAAGAGGATTCAAATACTAAATTTACATAAAATTATTTGTCTGTTTTGTTTATATTGAGGAAATTTATTTATTTATTTTGGGTTTTATTGTTTTATTTATTTATTTATTTATTTGGGACTAACTATTTTTGCTTTTTAAAAAAGAAAATTGTATCTTGTATAATAATAACACTTTTAAAAAAATTAAAATTAAAAAACAGTTACATAATTTTCTCATTTTTTTCATAAACTTTAAAAATTCATCTAAACACAGTTTTTTTATGTTCTTTTGACAAAAAATAATTAAATCAAATCTTCAATTTTGAAAAACGTTCTAAATAGTTCTTTTCTAAATTAAATCTTCAATTATATCTTCATAAATTTTGTTCTTTTCTAAAAAAAAATTGCATTTTAGTACTTCTTCAATTCCAAGAAGCCACGTCTGCAAAATATATTTTTTTAATGAGAACATACGCAAAATATTTTAATTATTTTCAGTTTGTGTCTTGCTACAATGAGCTTTTCATTGTGTGAAAAAAAAAATGGATGGTTAAACAGCTAGACATATTCTCATAAAGAACTAGCTTGGCAGTCAGTAAATTTAAAAAAGGTTATGATTGTGTCTTAATATTTACGGTCCGTTGGGTTCGGGAATTAGGAGGGGAGGGGAGGAATTTTAACAAAGGGGAGGGGAGGGGAGATATTTTAATTAAAAATGTGTTTGGTTCACAAGGGGAGGGGAGAGATTTTAAAATTATTTTACTGTTTTACCCTTAAACTTAATTAAATAAAGATGATAAAGTAACGAAACAATAACGATGTAATCTATAACAACACGATGTAGATGATGGAATAATGAATTAGTAATGGGGTTTTACAAGGAGTAATAAAAGTTGTTACAAGATAATATAACCTATAACCTAATAATAGTAAAAGTTGTTTCAAGGATAACATAACATAATAATAATAAATGTTGTTACAAGGATAATGTTGTTACAAGGATAATATTGAGATTTTAAATTAATATAGGATAATTTTGACAAAGCAATAAAATTTGCACCTCTCCCCTCCCCTCCAAAACTTTCAAACCAAACGGACCCTTAAAAGAAAATGTTAAAGAGTAACTTAGGGCGATGGTTATCGGAGCAAAAATAAAAATAGTGTGTTGGAATGTTATGAAAAGTGATGAATTCAAAAGTCTAAATATTATTGTTTCCAATGTAAAATTACTATTTAGTTTCATTAACAAGTGCTCTTACCACTTGTTAGTATGACCCTAATTTATTTTAGCCACGAACAATACACAAAACTGATTAATCTACTTCATTAGCCTTTGGAAAGAAGCAGGGGAAACCTTTTGAAAGACATGTTCTGAAATATTTTTGTCAAACATGTTACCGTCAACCGTCAAGATGCAAGAATAACCATTTCCAGCAATAATTAACCACTGTTCAATCAAATAAAGCGTAAAGCGTAGTATGTAAGTTATAAATTCTTAGGAAGGCATGGGGAAATAACAATTACCAAGGTACTATATTTAAAACGATGCATAGAAGAAAGAAAGAAAAAACTAGGTATGGTTTATCTCAATAGTTTTACTGCTAAGGATGAATCTAAGTCCTTTAGATGAAGCTTAACTGGGAATACGATTTCTGGAGTTGATTGCAATGATGCTTAACTAGTGAACAATTAATCTAGTTGATAATTCTTCCATCAAAACCACGAGTGACGCAAGTTAATGACACAACTTCCCATGCCTAAAGCTTGCAATTGGTTCCTCACAGCAGCCAGCTTCTTCGATTTTTTTGATAGATATCCCGTACAGTAAATGTTCATCTCCCTTAAGACCGTGACATTTTCTAACAAAAACTTTACCAATCGGATTTCAGCTTCATCTCCACGAAAATCTGAAATATCACATTGTTTGAGAGAAGATTTGAAACAGCAAGGCAATGAATCTGATGTCCAGTCTTCACCATCCAAGGATAAGTAAGATCCCTAAACAAGAATCAATACACAAGTCAATGGACTGAGATAAAATTATTGTTAGCCGTGAAAGATGGCAGAAGAAAATCTGGAGCAAGATACAAGATGTACCTCATAAATGTGAAGAACTTCTAGTTTAGGACTCTTTCGGAGAATGTCTGCTAATACTTCACAACTGGGATCATCGAAATGCACTTCAAGACGCATCAAATTCTTGAACGAAGGTAAAAGATGAAGAGCAGATTTTGCATAGTTAAGACACTAGTAAGGGAAACAAAAACCGTCAAGATCGTTGTGATATTGAAAGAATATGCAAATAATACAAGGACATGACCAATCAACATTTACAATAGACATTATCTATAAATTATAAACATAAATTGATCACACTATGGATATTAAGAAGGCTTAATAGCAGTTTTGGCCCCCTAAGTATCACGAAGTTGCGATTTTGGCCCCCTAAAAAAACAATAACAACCCAGCCCCCTAAGTTTAGGTGTTGGCGTCCCAGACCAATTTTGACCAAGTCAACGTACACGTGGACGCCACGTATGTAATTTTCAATTTAAAAATAAATAAAAATGCCACATGTGTAATGCTTTAATAAAAAAAATAATTAAAAAAAAAAACAACAAAAATATTCTTCTCTTCTCTCTCGTATATCTCAGACAGACAGATAGAGATCAATTAGAGAGAAAGACTTGTGTTGTGTTGTTGCAGCAACAGCACCAACAAGCAGGCAAGATAACACTAACACAACATATTTGAGATTTGAGAACCACAAACAAATGTAATTGATCAAATTTAATTGATGCAATCCAATAAAAAAAATCAAGTCTGTTGTCTAAACTACCCTCCATGATTAATAAATTAGGTCATTGAAAATATAAAAAGTTAAATTAAATGAGGGGTAATTTAGAGATACTATTGTTAAATAAGATCGAAGTGGTTAAGATTTTGCTTATATTTCATTACAAAGGAGTACAATATTTATATTAATGAAGACAATATGTAAACATTCAAACATACCTGAATAGTTGCATCTGATAGCCTGAGAGACTCGACACTACCAAGACCACTCAACAGCTCAATTGCAAATACAGCAACATGCAGTTCGTTATTTTGGACACAGAAAAACCCAAGATCAATATTTGCATCAACTATGGAGGTAGAGTTAACAAGGAAACAATTTATAGTTGGGTTACTTTTGTAACTTAAAGATAAAAGATTCACGGCATCAATTTCGAACATACAACTGTTACGATCTAGACAAGAAGATCTAAAAAAGATGTCCAACTTCTTCAATGTTGGAATTGCAACACTAATGTTTATGTTCTCCCAGTAACATTTTTCAAAGGACAACTCTTGTAAGACAGGGCACCCGGAAAAAAGTCTTTGAGCCGACTTCTCATTTGTGAAGGTAAGATGTGCAAAAGATAATATCTTCAAGCTAGGGAAACAGATACCATCAGGTACAGAATCAAGGAAGCCAAATACTATATCCAACTTAGTCAATGACCGGGATGCCGAGAAACTATTGGGTAACACAAACCTACTATTTTCAGATTCTAGGTTAAGTGTAAGATCATGGACATCATGCATCAATGCAGAAGATAACATAGAACTAACTTTCCCTGCATCAACAATAGTTACTGGTAATTCAATGAAGAGCTCTTTTATACGGTTGGATTTGTGAAGTAGTTGGTTCACTAGATCTACGAGGCAATCTGGTGACTTAGAATTTCGCTTTGGAGATAATTCTCGAAAATCAAAGACGGGTAATTGGGTCCACAAGTATCTCCACTTTGTTGCTAATATAGAAGTTCTTACAGCCTCTTCCGTAGAGAGACGAGAAAGAATATAATGAAGAATTCCCTCAGGTAAATCGCTAATCATATCTTTCATATCAGCCAAATTATGTCTTTGGAGCTTATGTGAATTTGATGATGAGATTGTAGAAGCCATGAGCTATGCCTGCTAAAAATATAAAACAAAAAATAATGAAATAATATACAAGTAGAAAACCACCCCCAAGAATGGTAAAAATCATTGATTCGTATGAGAATAGGGAAGTAATTGCTAATGATAAGGCACTAAATGTTGTTAATTAAACAACAAATAGTCTTAGGCATTTTCACAAACAGTTGATATGCAGTCATGAATTTGACATTTGAATAAATAAATAAAAACAACATCGATGCGATTAGCAAAGAAAATAGACACAACGTACAAACGCAAACAAACGATTGAAAAATTGGAAATGATATGATTTGAACGGTTACTAACTGATATTGAATGAGAAATTTGTGAAAACTCAACTGAAGAAAACGGTGAAAGATTGCAGTTCAAACGGTGACGACAAGAGCGCCTGGGAGTGTTCGTTCCGGTGAGGCGAGGAGTGAGACTCTCATTCGTTCATTACGGTTATTCTTCCCACACAGAAACCTGCGTTTTGTTTTTTATGTGTTTTGTGCCTTTCCTTCTTCTTCTTTTATATTCACTGTCTCATATATTTTTATCCTTATAATTTTAACATTTTGTTTTAACTCTTTTTGAAAAAAATGGACTTTGAGTTTCTAAGGCTGTGTTTGGTAATGGCAAGTAGCTAGCTTATAGCTTCTTGAATTGGCGTATAAACTTGTTGGATCAAAACATGACTTGTTTAGTAACAAGTTTTTTTCATAAGCTTATAGCTTTTTTTGAGAGGCTATTTCAAATAACTTTTAGCTTTTTATATTCTCTTCCACTTTTACCCTTCTTAATTTTATTTTATTATTTTTAAATAAGAAAAAACTACTCATATTCATACGTAACTACCCAGTAGCCATTTGCATGTTACTATCCATATATTTCTTTGTTCTTTTTTCTTCTTTTTTTAACTTGTTTTTAATTCATTTAATATGTGGATTCTAGGATGAGGGAGCAATTAAGTCCCCTCATCGGTGAACCATGTCTAACAACCATTAGATTAAATGAGTCCACATTTTTATCATGCACCTTCCTGCATTTGATCTCTTTTCTTTCTTCTCCTCTCCTTCTTAATTTGCAGTTTTGCTGCCTTCCTTGTTTTCATCTATCACCTTCTCAAATCTCATTGTCGTTCATTCCTTAATAATACATTTCATTTGAATTTATGAATTATCTTTCAAAAATTAAATATATCGTTCTCCCTCAAATATCACATAAAAGGTGTTGTTTTATAACCCAATCATTCTATAAAGATTTAACGGGAAACTTATCCCCTTTTATTCTTCTTAACTTCACTTGTAAAATAAATTAAATTGGTTAATTTCTTATTTAATGTGTTTCTTTCAGTGTAGAATTCAAATAACTCTTTTTTTAATGGGAATTCAAATAACTTATATTTCTTAATTTATGTGTATTAAAAGGTCACCATCTCTAATTGTATCCAAAAACTATCTTAACAGAACCCATGAACCTTTGAAAGCGGTACTCAACTCAATTTTTAGTGTAGACTCACTTTTTTCAGTGTCGTTGCTCCTAAATTGGAATGGAGGTTGAAGATGATGATTTCAACCAAAAGCATTAAAAAAATTAGACAAAAGAATTGATATTTTGAAATTGATACGTGACTGAATTTCCTTTTAATCTCTGAATGCCTGCAAAACCAGGGATTGTGTTTTTAACCCATGCAACAGTTGTGGAAATAACCTCACCCTAGAACCATGGTTTTAGGATGAGAAAAAAATATATTTGTGATCCACTGTAGATAATGTACAATAAGATGTGTGAAGTTTGATTAATCTCATGTCTTTTAATAGTGGTCCACCGGTGAGGGACTTAATAGCTCTTTCACCCTAGAATCCACCATAATTTTAAATAAAATCTGTAACAAATAGTACAATCATTTTAGTGAAATAAAAAATATTAATTGAGTTCATAAAAAGCATTTATCATTTTGGAGATGAAAGTAATTTAAAATAAATTCAAATATTTAAAATTAAATAAAATAATTTATAAAACAAATATTAAAAAAAACATCATTTTATATCATTTTAAATTTATCAGCCACTTCAACTACTAATTTTAACAAACACATTATTTTTAGTAAGCGAGCTTTTCAACTATAAGCTATTAGCTATGAGTCATAAGTTATAAGCTAGTTTTTCAGCTATCATCCAACTTATCAGTTATCAGCTAGCTTATAGCTTATTTTTACCAAACAGAGCCTAAAAGTATTTTTTCATTATTTGTGCCTTTTGTTTTTAAGAGCTGTATATCATTTGAAAATTAGAATTTTATTGCATTCATGATTAGTATATTATAAAATTCTCTCTTGAAATATTTAAATTTTGTTAACAAGAGGTGAAGTGAACATTTTTGTTAAAAAAATGGATGAAATAAATAATGTATATTTTATATTTTTGCACTAAAATTTTTATTCTTTATTCAAATATTCTAATTTTTTTCATAGATATTCTTATAATATTCTAAACATTTTCGTAAATTCTAATTCAAAAATTTGAATGGTACATATGACCTGACTTAAAAACACAAGTATTGAAAGTGTCGACTCAAAACTTTTGAAGGACTAAAAGTTGAAGAAAAAATATATATAGAGACTAAAATGAAAAGTTAAAATTAAAACTATGTCCAAGTTACTAATATGGCGGGTTTGCCTCGATTCACTCACTCATTCTTCACAATCATTTGGTTTGCCTCTATTTGGGTTATTTGGAAGGAGAGGAATCACTGTGTATTCCAAAACATGGTCTCTAATTCTTCAACTCTCATCGAAAAGGTTAAACTAAACTCTTTTTTATGGTTGAAATCAAAACAGGCGACTTTTAGTTATAGCTATCATGATTGGTGGAAAAACCCACTCCTTTGTGTGTGTGTGTCCACTTGTACTTTTGTTTTTGTTTTTGCCGTGCTTTCTTTGTGTTTTGCATCTTGAGTTTGTGAGTACTCTTGTGTGGTTTTCCTTTTGCACACCCTGTGCGGGGTAAATCACAAGAGTATTGCTTTTCTGACATAGAAAACATCACAATGACACAAGAAAATTACCCATAAGCCCCCAGCGGTAATTAACTACCGTTGAGAAAGCCGACAACAGTTAACTGCCGCTGGCCTCAGCGGTAGTTAATTGCCGTTGTTTTATGCTATAAAAATTGCATTTTTTTGCATTTTTAACTGGCAAAACTCCATTGTTGCGTTTTTTTCTTCCATAGGTGCGATTTTCACAAAACATAAGTCATTCCAAATTAACGTGAATTCGAATAAAAATTGTGTAATGTTAAATAAATTCGAAAACTGAGTAAATAAATTATTGTTCCATTCGATATTATAACTTATATAGCTGATTCTCAATAATACATGTTCCTAACTTATATAGACGAGTCATTACATTACATTCGAAAGTATAACTTCCAACTACAACAATTATCTTACCTTTAAATGGGGTAAATTCAAAATTGAAGGTGAGAAAAACCACAAGAAGGGGGGGTTGAATTGTGTTTTCAAAAACTTTTCTTTCTTACGTTCTGAAAAACTGTTCCCAGATTTAGAGTCTGAAATAGTTCAGAGTCTTAGTGCAGCGGATAATAGTAAGAGAACAGAAAAAGAAAGAACACAAGCAATTATACAGGTTTCTTCCACAAACCGGAAGTAGTCCTGTCCCCCTTGCACTTCCAAGGAGAGTTCCACTAAAATGTAATGTCGAATTACAAGTTGTTCAATCACACAAGAAAGAGACTTCTCAATGCTCAAGGACAACTCCAAGAGACTTCATTTGCTCAATCACACAAGAAAGAGACTTCTATGCTCAAGGACAACTCCAAGAGACTTCCTTTTCTCAATCACAACTGAAAGAGACTTCTCTTAACAATTACAAATAATTGAATAAGGTTTTGAATACTTGATATACAATCAGAGGTATTCACAAAACAATACGAACAGATTAAACTCTGTTTTTCTAGACACTTGTGAATTCTAAGATATGAACTATTGTAAGAATTCTCTAAGTTGTTGATGTGTTTAAGTTTGCGACGTTTTGCTCAGAGAGTATTGACCTTTTTCTTATTATTGTTCTCTCTTTTTTTCACGTCTTTATCCTATTTATAGAGGATTTGAGAGACGTTGAAAATTTAGCCGTTACATCAACTTGTCTTGCTTGAAGCTTTGATTCTTCACCATTGATCTTTTGCCTGATTTGGTAATTGTCCTATGAAGAACTAATTTCAAATTCATTCCATTTGAAACGGAACAACGTCTGCAGCAATATTACTGTTATTTTTGTCTTGATGTAGAGACAAGTTGCAGAGATGGTGGTTGCAGAGGCATGCGCAGAGTTAGTGGTTGTACAATTCGTACACTATACTTTGTCAACTCTGGTGAAGTGGCTTCTGATAACCTTGCTTCTGATGACCTTGCTTCTGATGACGTGTCTTCAGGAGCGCTTTCTTCAGACTCGTTTCTTCAGACACATTTCTTCAAACGCAATTCTTTTAGACGCTATTCTTTCAGACGCTTTAAGCTTCAATAAAAATTCCTTTGCTCTTTGACTTGTTCAATCAGAACCTTTTATGAATAGTGCTTTGATTAAGATCATGTACACTTGAACAAATGTTTAGCATATCCAATTGATAATTTTAATACCTTGTTATCATCAAAACTCAAGAAGTGATTTTGCAAAACACCCTTTGTTCCAACAAAAATAACTAAGCAGTAGGACTCCAGCATTCGACCGACATTTTTATTGTTCCATTCAAAAGATTAAATTCTTGTTAGGATTGGTTTAAATGACGGTATTCAAGTGTCAGAAGAATGAGGTTCATTCCTTGACACTTCAATACCTTCATTTAAACCAGCCTAACAAGAATTTAATCTTTTGAAAGGAACAATAGAAATGTCGGTCGAATGTTGGAGTCCTGTCGTTTAACAAGTTTAAATTACCTCATTCAAAGGAAGATAATTGTTGTAGCTGGAAGGTGCATTTCCCCACCTAATCACGATCTTCTGGCGGAATCAGACTGTTGATTATATCTTCAGTTGACTTCAGCAACGTTACCCGCATATCTATCCACTGGAACATGTTGTGCTCTCAAAACATGCTCTTCACGTTTTCGTCGTTCGTTAATTCCACCCAAGTGAATGATATTCTCCCCTCGTCGAGCGTTGGACGTTTATACCGAACGTATTCCATCCTCCTTATGTCTCTGGGGCTGACTCCTTGGTTGAATTCATTAAGTTGATGCTTGAGACCTCTTAACGTTACACCAAGGCACCGAACCTTCAACCTCTGAAGTTGTCCGCCGTTGAATTGTGCATGAACGTCGATCCACCCGACCATTGTTTCAAATCTACACAATTAAAAATTAAAAATAATCAATGAAAAACTCATTCAAACACTTGCAGTGGAAATTTTACATAAACCCTAAAAAATTTATAAAATTCAAAAAAAAATTTAAATTTATGCAATATAACTCCATTATAACAAGTATTCATAATATTTGTTAATAGCATTTCAGATCTACAACATAACTATATTAAAACTAAATAAATCAAGGTGGATTCTAGGGTGAGGGTCCAATTAGGTCCCTCACCGGTGAACCACGAGAAAAACACCAATAGATTAAATAAGTGGTTCAGATTTATTTAAATTAAAAGAGGGAACATGTAGAACTGCTTACAT
>Ga0228711_1004295_pt1 | contig 21954 bp, 15 predicted proteins | sample MedpolnodulmetaG_2_FD_177996 | JGI IMG/M metagenome (GOLD analysis project Ga0228711, IMG submission 177996) | Root nodule microbial communities from Medicago polymorpha collected in Santa Monica, California, United States - brown nodules | ecosystem: Host-associated > Plants > Roots > Nodule...
ATATAAACGTGGGATATTTATGTCATTTAATAAAAATATATCTATCTTTCCTTCAACTTTCTTTCCACTTTCTTTGATACCAAACAACTAAATAATCATCTCTCTTTCCATTCACTTTCTACTCACTTTCATTCCTTCAACAATCTTTCATCTTACTATCTTTCCTTTCACTTTCTTTGATCATCCAAACATACCCTATATGTTTGTATCTTCCCCCTCTTAATTTTCTCTCAATTCTTCTTTCTTTTAATTCTTTATTTCTTTATCCTCCAATCCCTTTTTCTTTTCACGTTCTTTTAATATAGAGAGTGAGAGAGAAATAAACGAGAGAGAGAAATGAGTGAGAGAGAGAGGTTGGAAAGATAAAGGATAAAGAAACAAATGAAGAACCTCTTCCAAAGAAACAATGCAACACTTCGTCGGGAGAAAGATGAATTGCAAGAGAAAAATATTGGAAAGTTGTAGCATTTTACTACATTAATGCATTCTTCTAAGTTGGTTTGTATAGTCAAGTGTTGAAATTCTTCAAATATTGTTCATTTGCCTGATATTTCTTCTTTATGTCAAGAATGTAAAGAAGTGAATAAAGGTGAGTTTTGTCAACAAGTAGAAAGAAATAACGAGCTTTGGAAATGTGATGGAAATGTGATTGTGTTCATGAATCACATGAGGAAGAAAAACACCCAAATATTTTCAATGAAAAACAAATTTGTGTTCGAATTCTCTTGAAGAACGAGGAAATGATGAGATCTTAAGAAAATGTTTCTTGAGAAAGTTTAAATCCCATATAAAGCGGTTGTAATATATCTTAAGATCTCATCATTCTTTCATATACTCTTCCTTAACATATAATTGTTGGAGTGTCAATTGTTAACGTGATTAGTATTAATCACCACAAAAATAATTTATTCTTTAAGGGAAATGTTAACTATTCTTTAATAATCGTTCAAACAAATTATCTTCATAAATGTATCATTATAATAATCAACAAAATGATATATATTTTTCTTGTATTTTTATTGGTACCATTTTTTTATATGATTTTTTATTTTAAATTATCAAGTATTGTTGATCCACATATCCTAGCTCATTTAACAAAAAATTTAAAATTGATAGATTATACATCATAATTAGTTGGAACTTCAACTCTTATTTGACTTATGTGTGAAATAAATGATTTGTGTTTTATTAAAATTAAAATCCATGAATGAAAAAAGAATAATTAATAACATTTTAGTTTGAGTGATCCAAAAAAATAAAAATAAATAAACTCACTGACACGGATCTAGAGGAGGAAGTTTGGAGAAGAGAAGAGGGGCGGCGTTCGGTGTTGAAGGAAGAATCGAATCGAATCGAATCAATGGAGTCCCTTAACGGAGGAGTGACGTCATCGTCGTCGTCTTCGAAATCTGAAGAAGAAGAAAAAGCAGCGTCGTCGTATACTTATTGGGTTCGGAATAAAACTGAAGCTGCAGCGCCTTTACCTGTTCCGCAAAAGTTACAACAATCTTCTGAATCTGAATCTCCTCATCAATTAGGTTCTGCTTGGAATCGTGCTGGTACTTGGGAAGAGAAATCTCTTAACCATTGGGCTATTCCTAGAATTAAGGTTAACTTACTTACTTGTTACTACCTACACCGACTCAATTACTCTTTCATTCAACAACTCTTTTTTGTTTCAGGAATTGCTCATTTCTGTGGGCTCCATATCATTCTCCTCTGCCAGAGGCACAGCTCAAGTTGAAGATGTAACCAAATGTGTTGGAGATGTTAGTCTTTATTATTACTCTCTCAAATTCTTAATCATATGTATGTATGTATTAATTTTGGAGCTAAGCTAAAACTTTGAGAAAATAGGGAAGATGTAGAGGATTAAATTAAAGACTCTAAAGTTGTGGTACAAGTTAAAGAGGGAAAATGTACTGTTATAAGTGGAACAATATTCTACACTCAACAATTCTGTATCTAAAACAAATGTATTGCTATCTTTTTATAATGTACATCAATACACATGAATGAAATTGAAAATCTTGATTGAGTATTAATAGATAGTCTTTGAACAAATTTAAAGTCTAATCTTCTTTCAAGTTTTTGTTTTTCCTCTTACTTTGTTCTATTGACTAAAGTTATATATATATATAACTTTAGTCAATAGAACAAAGTAAGAGGAAAAACAAAAACTTGAAAGAAGATAATGTTTTAACTTTTGCTTTCTCCCTTGTTGATGTTCGGTTACATACTTAGTTCGTGCAGTACAGTACACATGAATTTATATGCAAAAAATGAAACGAAAGAATGGATCATTTTGAATATCATCACCAATGTATAAGACAGATCAATGCTTAATGATTATATATATTTATTATAGGCACTTGTGGTGGTCGTTCGGAACAAGAAACGTGTCAGTTTCACATATGAGTTGTCCTTAAAAGTGAAAGGTCAGTCATTTACCTTTACTATTCATGTTGGCAGTTTAATCCAATTCTTCTTTTTTTACTTGGCAATTCTGTCTAACTAATTTATAAATCATGTTTTGCAATTGGATACAGGGGAATGGATTATACAAGGAAATAAGAAGTTGCTTGGGGGGCATATCGATGTTCCAGAGATCTCTTTTGGTGAACTGGATGACTTGCAGGTACCTCTTAATTATTGATTTTAACACTTTTCAGACACTGAATCTGGAAATGACTTACTTAGATGTCTAGATGTTGATTGGTTTTTGGGTTTTTTGTATGGTAGCTCCATTTTTCATTTGGTTTATGCCATAACGGAACAAATTATGACACTATGCAAGTAGGAGGCTACATGTTCTCCCTATATGCATTGGTGCACATTTATTTTCTGATAGCTTAATAGCCACACCTGTTGTGTAAAAGATGGTAAAATTGTCTTTCATGATTACCATCTTTGACAATTCTTATTTGATAATTCCTCTCTTATGAATTGTCACATACCCAAAACCAGAATTGTAAATTGTAAGTGTAAGAATTTAAAAGAAAAAGATAGAGAAGAACACACAAAAATTTATGTTGGTTAGGCCACTTATGACTTGTGGCCTACGTCCAGTTTTGAAGACAACTTTTGAGATAATTTGCTGTTCAAAGTTGCATATCAATTAGAGTAAGAACACTAAAAGAAAAATGCTTTTGTTGTTATTTTGGTACATAACATGTTTGGCTTGCTTAAACTGATTCAGTAAACACATACCTTATCCCACCACATATATTATGATCTTTCTGACAGAGGTTAAGTTTTGCCCATTAGTTATTAGCAAATGGGTCAATCTTGCATGATTAGTTCTGTTGATGAAGTTATATATATTCCAATCCATGTCCTGTTGTAGGTGATTTTGAAGTTTTATCTTTTTTCCTTTGTACTATAGGCATTCTTTACAAGCAAGTACTGCTCTAAGCACCTAAAATGACTCCAGTTGACCCTTTTGATCATTATATCGATTCCAAAACCCTTAATCCACCAGCATTAATGCCAAATTTTCCAAATAAAGCTCTTATTCTTACCTATTGAACCCTTCAATGTCCTACATCAACCCTTATTCTTTTTGTGTACTCGTTTAATCATTAGGGTTAGGGAAGTGACTTTGCAGTCTACACAGAAAGGAAGCTTTGTTCTTACCGTATTGATTTATATAACCGTTTGCACGTGTTATTAACTCTCCTTACTGCTTTGATGAAATCATGACTTGTTATTTGCTTGATCATCTGTTTGTTCATTACAGAATTTTTTTTCATAATACAGATGGAAGTGAGACTTAATGAAGCATCGGATATCTCTCATCAAGATAAAATTGAAATATGCAACGACTTGAAGCTGTTTTTACAGCCTGTTCGGGAAAAGTTGCTTCAATTTGAACAAGAACTCAAAGATAGATAGTGGCAAAAGCCATGTAGACGTTGTTCTCAATTTGATTTCATTGTGTACTATTATTTCTGGTACAACCTCTTCACAAATAAAGTCTTGCATCACTATCTGGATCCATTTTGAAAGCATGAAAGTCCTCGTATGTATGCCTAACATTGTCAGACATTGATTTACTACATACATATGGTGTGATTTTTATTACTGTAGTCATTAGACACTTGTGGTTTTGTCCCTATTAAAGGCTTATAAATCTTGTATGTTTGGGAGGAGAATTTTGGAGGTGAGGGATTAAATTTCCTTTTAAAATTAAGCAAACTATTTAATATTTCTAAAAATAAAATGCAATTGAATTGTTATATAATCATATATCATGATATTCATAAAATAGGCTAAACGAATCATATTCTATTCGATAAACATATATCATTTTCATCTTCAAAAGTAAAAAGAAAGGAAATTGGGGTCTAATTCATCCTTACAAAACAGACTTGTAAGGTGAGGAGTGTCTCCTATTTATAAACTCTTCTGAAGAGTCTTTGTCTATCCGATGTGAGACTAAATCAACCTCCTCAAAGTCAAAACAATGAAGGTGTTGGAGGTTACCAAAGGCTGCAATTTAAGTGACTAGGGATAGACCGGAATAAAAACGGAATTTCCAACAATATCCATCATCTTGATCCCATCACCATCTTCAAATCTTGAAGAAAAAAAAAATTAAAAGTAACCTAAAAACTTGCATTCAAACAAAAGAGCGAATGCTTATTTTTTTGGTCCTACACAATTTTTTTGATAGTGGTCCAAAAAAAATTGGTCCATGATATTTTATACTAGAGACAAATTTGTCTGCAATATAAAAATCTCATAGATCAATTTGAATTTTATCATGTGACTGAATTAGACCGTAAAAAAATATTGCGAAAGACAAAAATAGCTCACCACTCTAGATAAAAAAGAACATATTACCTTGTAAATAATTAGAATCATAACTCAATTTAGAGAAACGATGTACTATGCAGTTGCAGATGTTATATTTATTTATTTAACTTAAAATGAAATTAAAGTATTTGACAAAAAGGAAAAAATAAAAAGAAACATTTAATCTTGGAACGTGGCTGAACAATAGCCATGCCCGTGACTGCGTTGTTGGGGGTAATGTTTTGTTCTTCTTGTTGATAATATATGAAATGGATAACATAACATAGTATAAGTAGTTTCAGAAATGTGGGTTTGGTTTGGTCGGGAAACTTACTGAAAAATGTTGGCATTTATCATTAATGTTCTTCATGAGCTCATCAATTCTATTTTCACCCAACAATTTCATCTTATTTAAACACCACAAACTTGTATTATCATCATCATCCAACTCTAATAACTTCCTCTCCCATCATCACCATCATCAGCTTTCATTTCAAAACCAACGTTTCACTACCTTCATTTCAAAAGCCAAAAACCATAAAAACAAGAAAAACAGTAGCACTTGGTGGCAGAAATTTTTTCAACAGGATGATGGAAACTGGCTTGGTTTAAGAGAAGATGATATGGTTGAAGAGAATGTGGAATTTGAAGTGGATGAAGAACAAGAATTGTCTGAAGATGAAAAGTTTAAAGCATGGAAGCAAAGAGCAGAAGCTATTATAGATATAAGGGAAGCACAAGAAGATAGGAAGAATCAAGAACATAGAAAATGGGAAGACTGGCTTTTGGAGGATGAAGATGTTAGCAGCAGTAGTAGTTCTTCTTCTTGGGAGAGTGGAATGAAAGATTATAGGGAGGAGTTACGAGCTGATGACGAGGTTTTAAACGAAAATAACGGGGTTGTACAGTCTATTAAGTATTTGATTTTTGGAAGAAAGGAAGATGGTGATAATGATGATGATATGCTTTATGAAGATCGTGTTTTTAACTATGCTTCTTCAAATTCGGTATGTGCATTGGTTGCTAGTGTTTGCTTAATACATTCTCTAATTTTAGGCTCGTTTGGATTGACTTATTTTTGAGGTTATGGAAAATAGTTTATGCAAATAAATGAGCTTTTTTGTTAATTCATACGTTCTCACTAATGAAAAATGTATCTTCATATGTTGTTTTTCCATAAACTACATTGACAAGCTTATGAATAATGCATAAAAGCTTATTTATTTGCATAGGTTGTTTTGCATAAGTTCAAAAATAAGTCAATCCAAACGGGCCGTTGTTAATAGTAACTCTATTTCATATACCGAAATTGTTTGTTATTACAGGCTAAATTTTTGGGAGTGTTGATTATGATACCTTGGGCAATGGATTTTTTGGTTCATGACTATTTACTCATGCCTTTTTTAGACAGGTAATCTACTTTCTTACTCAGATCTTATATTTTTCTTCTCAGTTCGTCATATTGTTTTGCGTAATTGCCTGAAGGAAGATGGTTAATGGAATGAGGTCAATCTGAGATGTACCATGTGTCCTTGAATTACAACCAACTAGGAACCCTATGTACACTCGAATAAGAAGAGGCTAAGATATGAGATATTGTTATTCTTGTGATACCGTGCCAAACAATATAGTACCAAATAAATTAGTGGTTGCTTGAAAATAATAACTTTATTGGGCAATTGAGTAATCAACCATGTTGGACTAGGATAGTGACAGGTAGGGACTTGGGAATTATGGGGTGCCCAAGTCACACATCGAGTAGTATGGGATGCTCGGTGGAATATTTAAGTGCCCTGTTTCTTCTCTGTTGATAGCTAGCATTTAAGGGAGAGTTCATTATGTGCTTGGACATGTATCAATTGGTATTCAAACCGGTAACCGGTGGCTTGAAAGTGGCTACCTATGGAGGGCCTGACTGGAAAGGCTTAGTAAAGCATTGTACACTACAATCACCAGAACATCGGCTCTCAGGGGTAGTGCTATGATAGGGTTTTGGGTATAATGGAGTTCCCAAAATCCCTCATCGACTAGTATGGGATGCTCGGTGGAGTATATAAGTTACTTGGTTCTTCCCCTTGATATCTAGCAGTTAAGGGAGGGTTCCCAAAGTGCTTGGATATTTCACAAACAGGACATGATATAATATTGCTTCTACCATTCTGTTCTTAAATGTACCTATGTCATTGACCAGTTATTCTGATAGCTCACCCAAGAGTGCTCTGGGCTTTAAGTTTTTGTACGAGCCTACTTTCTCTTGTGCTAAAATTTAATTTACTAATGAAAGGGGGGTTGATTTAGCTCGTGACCACTTGGTTGTAGGGTCGTGGATACTGTTATGTAGAATTAGATGGTTGAATATCGACTTAGGTTGTTTTGACATGTATGGAGAAGACTTTTAGATTCTGTAGTAGAACAGATGGAGGTAGCCCAATTGTTAGAGGCAAAGGAAGGCAGAAAAAAGACTATACGAGAAACTACTAATAAAGACTTAAAAGGTCAATGGTTTGGCTAGACACATGATCTATGATTGAACATTATGACTTTGTTTGATCCATGTAGACAACTCTAACCAGTGGAATAAGTCTTGGGGTTGTTGTTGTTGTTCACATGAACTATTTTTTTAATATTACAACAACAACAACTAATCGTTATCCCACTAAGTGGGGTCGGCTGCATGGATCAAATTACGCTATAATGTTCTATCATAAACCATATTTGGCTCCAACTCATTAATCTCTAAATCTTTTCTTAGTTTCTCTTGTAGTTTTTCTAGGTCTTCCTCTACCTCTTTTGATCTGGCTCTCCTCTACCTATTTTTTGAATATAATATATAACCCTTACTATATAACTATTTAAGTTCACATCAACCAATCAGTTGACAAAGTTGCATTATATATTTTTTTATCATACTGTGTCTAATAGAACATCCAATCTGCCCTCGGAAAGATGACAATAGATGAGCAGAAATATTCACTCTGAATATTCAGTATTAGTGCCTCTTAGTTCAATGATTCTTTATGCAACTAAGATGACAATACCTTTCAACCATATTTTATCAATGATCTATGATTGTTTTTCCTTCTAATTGGTTAAGCAACTTTTTGCTTTCCCAGATATGTGAAGACTGTACCACTTGCCGCCCAAATGCTCGACGTGAGAAGATATCAAAAACTTGAAATGATCGAGGAATTAAAAATCGAGAAAAGACGATTTGAGCTTGAGGTAGAGATTGGTAAATCTCCACCTCTTTCTGATAATGAGGTTTGGTGGGAATTGCGGAATAAAGCGTAAGATCAACATTTCTTTGTTTTTTCTGATTATCTTAAATGAGCCTGAAGTGGTACTTTGAATTCAGGAAATTTCCAAAATGGAAAGTGTTAGATGATGTTAGTGATCATTCAAATTGGGTAGTAACAAAGCTTTGCTGTGTAATACATATGAATTCACTCATATGTTCTCTTCTATCTTTTTACAATAGAAGATATGAAAATCATATTATTCTTATCTGAGAATATCTTAACTTATCTCTTAGGATTTAGGAGTAGTATCTCATCTTAAAAGTATTATAGATTATCTCTTAGTGTTAGGTTCCATGTTTCTTAGTTGTTAGCATGATTTGTTTCCCTATTTGATTAAAATTACGAGTCTAGTTTTAGTATACTTAAGTGTCACTTGTTAGTGTTTTATAAATTGTCTATCAAGCCATATTCATAATAAAAAAGTCTTTGTTTTCTATCTCTTTTTCCGTCATTATAATAAAATCCTCAACTTTACGAACAATCATGCTAAAGAGTGTGCATTGCCCTTTAGTCTTCATCAAGTCTACTTGAATTTTCTGTTATAAAACACCTTGTGAACTGGTAGAGGCTTTGAATAAAAAGATAATAAACCTACTCCTGGAATTGTTGGTTTATTGTTATGCTGTTCTCTAGTGTCATTTGTTTAAGATGGCTTTGTTGATCTTCGATTGTTGTATACTCGTTGCCTTATTTCCCTTCTATTTTTTTGCTCTGACAGATTAGAGTTGAGAGATGAGTGGAGACTGGAGAACCGCAGAGCATTTGCCAACATATGGTCAGATACAGTTTTCGGGATCTCTTTATTCATTCTTTTGTACTTCAATAAGAGTAAAGTAAGTCTTCTTTTCTTTTCTTTTTTCCTTCTGCTAAATGTTTTGGTACACTACCAATTTTGTTGGACGTATTTTCAACCATAAACATCACTGTTATTTTGCGATATATTATCACTCTATGTTGTCTGTCCTGGATAGCGGGGGTGGCATATTTTAAAATTGGGATAGCCATTTAATATATTTATGAAATATTTGGTTTGGAAATGTCTAAATAAATGTTGTTTTAGGTCTTTAATAACTTCTTGATCATTACCTTAAATGACAATATCATCTACTTACACAACAAGATAAATATGTTTGTTCACAGATGAATGTCTACAAAGCTATTTGCTAAATAACTTTGCTTAATTCTTCAAACCAAACTCAAGGCGATTGCTTAAGACCATACAATGATTTGAATAACCTGCAAACAAGGACCCCCTGCGAACATCAAAACTAGATGGTTGCTCCATACAGATCTCCTATGTTAAGTCTATGCAAAAAGACATTCTTAATATTAAGTTGATACAAAGGTCATTGTTTCATAGAAGCAATTGACAAATAAAGGCGAACAAATGTCATTTTTGCATCTGGAGAGAAGGTATCACTGTAGTCTATACTGTAAATTTACAGGTCGAACTTTCAAACAATCCACTTGTTCATCAGGGTATTCTTTAATAGAAAAGACCCACCAACAACTTACCATAGATTTTCCAGAAGGAAGAGGAACAAGTTTCAATGCACCGCTGGAGTAATGCTTCCTGGACATTTTTAGGGACGGTGATAAATAAGATCATAATGGACAGGAGACACGCTGATAACTCAAAATGTTATAAATAAGACGTGGATTAAAGGTTCTATATGTTGACACTCATAAGTAATACCAAAGCGGCCAACTTTAGATCACCATGTAACTGTGAGGAACTGTGATTATAAAAATATATGCTAAATATATGTGAATATAGGTAGTACCTGAAAAGGAGTAAAATCTGTTGTAAACCCTGATATAGTTAGTGATGCAAAGGAAGGGTGTATCCTCAAAGAAAGTAACATTTGCTGAGACATAAAAACGATGTGTAGATGGAGCATAAGATCAATACCCCATTTGAACTCAAGAATACCCAAAAAATACACACTTAGCAGCTCAAGCAGACATTATATCATAACCACGAGATTGGAAGTGGTGAAACTTGTGGTTTATCAAGTGCCACTAGGAACAACGACACACTGGTGCATTCAGTGAGTGTCATATTGGATTAAGAGATTAACCTAGGTCTTTGTATCAGGAATGGTTTATTGAATGGAACTTGATCACACGATAGTCTAGATAGTAATCCTAAAAATCACCAGAAGAGTAGTAACCTGGAATGGAATGTGTAGATTAAAAGAACGTATCCAGTGAAACCAAAAAGGAGAATGCAACAGTAGTACAATACCCATTCTGTTTGGAACTGTTAGAATATAAGAAAGAATCTTAGAATATTAACTAATCTTAAGAGATATAAACTATGATACTCTAACGTAATATTAAGATATTATAAGATACTATCATATATTCTAACAGGAACTACCCTATAATATCAAAAGTTCAAATATCGCTATAAGATCTATTCTTTCTTTTGGACTTTCTTGATTAAATTAATGCTTATAACATTGTTAGTTGTAGATGGAGATCAAGGAAAATTACAGTCAAACTCCTTCTAAAGTTGTGTTGTGTGGCATAATTTCCATAATTAGCAGGATTTGACTCTTTGTTATTGCCTAAATTTGTCTCTGCAGTTTTCTTTAATTAGGATTTATTTGGTTTGTACAGATTCTGTTAGATACTTTTTTTTTCTTTTTGCAATTACTTAATTAGAATAGATTAGATGTAGCCTGTGTACATTGTTAAGACCTTCTGTACTTGATTAACAGGCTTAGGTGGTTTTGGCATGTAGAGAGAAAACCTGTAGATTCTGTTGTAAGAAGAGTAGATCAGATGGAGGGTAGTCAAATCACTAGAGGTAGAGGAAGACCTAGAAAAACTATAAGAGAAACTATAAGGAAAAATCTAGAGATTAATGAGCTAGATGGAAATATGGTATATGATAGAACATTATGGCATAAGTTGATCCATGTACCCAACTCTACTTAGTGGGATAAAGCTTGGTTGTAATTGTTGTTGTATTTGTTCATTTGGTTGGAGCCGAAAACTAATTTTTTAGGAGGCTTCCTTACTACGGCAGATGACTTGGGTTATGTTGCATTTGTCTTTTGAATATTTCCTAAGTTGTTTTCCTATTTTGGTTGTCGATGTTTACGAATAATTTATACTTTCATCTAAAATAATCATGTTAAATATCATTGGTTTTGTTTCTTTCCTCATGTTGTGCAGGTAGCTTTGCTCAAATTTACTGGTTATAAAATAATAAACAATATTTCTGATACTGGGAAGGCGTTTCTTATTATACTTATCACAGATATTTTCCTAGGGTAACTTCCTTTTCCAACTTGATAATTGTTATCTATTACATAAAATTTGTTTTCTACTTAACACTTGACATTGCCTGTGATATCACTTTTACCAAGTATCCATGCATTCAAAAGAAGTATCATGACAAAAATTCATTAAATGGATAACAATTATAGCATTTTTTTAATGAAATTTTGTTAATGTATCTAACCCGTGTCGTATGTTGAATTTAAAAAAATTTCTATATCCACTTCGTATCATATTTGTCTGTATTACTTCATATTTGTGTCTGTACTGCTAATCTAGGTTTCATAGGTAAGTAAGGTAGACTCGATGGGGAATAAAAAATAGTTATCGGTAGAGGGAGGCTAAGAAAAACTATAGGTTTAAGTCTAACCATCAAGAAATATTTGAAAGTAAATAATCTACCTTTGCACCTGATACATTATACAAAACATTATGCCATTAAATGATTTAAGTAGGCTACCCTTTCAAATGGGAAAAGACTGGTCTCGTAGAAGGTACTTCTTTATTGATTTTACCTAGAACCAGACTTACACAACATCTGGTTACTATTTAATACATTTCATATATGATAATTATTGCTGTTTTCATCTCTTTTCTATTAGCAACCTTTGATAGGATTTCCTACTTGATTTAATAAACCTATTTTATTTTAGCTTCTCTTTTCGAGTTGTTTACTCTTTTGTTGCATATTGGGACACATACAGGTATCATTCTGAATCTGGTTGGCAAACTCTGTTAGAGATAATTGTCGAGCATTATGGGCTTGAAGTTGATCAGGCCGCCATTACTATTTTTGTTTGCCTTGTACCAGTCATCGTTGATGCATGCGTGAAACTTTGGGTATTTTCTTCGCTTTAGTTATTGCTAAATGTCATTGATTTTATGAATTTGATAGTGCTATAAATCTGTTAAAGAAATTGGCCTCTACCTAACAGCTTGAACATTAGGAACGATCTAAATAATTGGATTAAATCATACATTGAATATACAAGGGAAGAGATAAAGAATCTTTCAAAGTTAAACATAAATCACATTGTACAAGAATCTCCCAAAACTGCTAAAGCGGTATAGCAGATAGCCGCTACCTGCAGAGACTAAAACACCTTGATGTACAAACTTAACATAAATCACAACAGTGTAAATAAATACTAAAATACAGCGAAATACAAAAAGTTAAAGGGGGTTGTCATAGTTAATAATTATGATTAACTAGTGGTTGAAAACCTTGTCCATCATTTCCTAATTGGTTACTCCAAATCTCCCACATTATCGAGGTCAAATAGATTGTAATGGTACATAACCTTCTTTGTGGTGCATTTTTGTTGTCTTTATTTTTGAGATACATTGAAATTTGATTGGATTCTAAACAGGCACCGAAGAAGAGGAAGCAAAAGTTGGCCACTAGTTTATAATGTTCGAGAGGGGTACAGGTTTTTTGGGCAGGTCTTGTTAATGTGAATAGAGGGAGCTGTCCATTTGGTTTATGAGGGTGGACTCCTTTATATAATTGTGGTCCCCCGTAACCGCCTTAATTGCGGCACATAGGGCGGCCTTCATTGTAGGCTCCAACACCATAGTGTTGGCTATAAAGGAGTGGGTTTAGTCTCTCATAGCCTTGATATATGGAATTTTTAGTTCTTATAAGTCCAAAATCAAAGATGGTATCATTGTTCAGAGTCCCACAATGAATGTGATATGACCCAAAAAAGTATTTATAAGTGGTGGGCTTCACTTACTATACAAGTCGGTTTTGTGGGCATCCATACAAATCTGTTGGGCCACCTATTATCAGACAACTCAGATCACACTTCAGATGTTCAATATTGGACGTGAGAAGGGTGTGCTTGAGAGTCCCATAATAGGTATGATATGATATGAAAATCTGTTTATAAGTGACTTCACCTGTTTAGAAGGTTGAATTAGACCCAACCTATGTTTTAAGGTATAATGTGGCAGTTGTCTAATATCAGTGCCAATATCCTATTTTGGCTTTCTTAACAAAAAGCCAAAATACTTTCAAAATATGTCTGCGTTTACGCCTAAATCTTTGTGTCCAAGGTGAATCCAGTTTTGGATCTTAATACCGCTTCAAAACTATACACCGCCACACCCTTGTAAGCAGAGAGACTGTTTCCATGGCTATAATCCATGACCACCATGTAACAAAATAGCAACCTTGCCATTGTGTGAAGCTTCAATAAAGTGAAGCCTACAGTAGGTTTGAATAATATTAGAGATATAAAAAAGAAAAATAATGCTTCCGTCCTTTGTCTTGAATAATATTACAAGGAATGTGAAAATTTCTAATGTGTACAGCTATAAAAATCATACTGTCAATTACTTTGTTGTTGATAATGTGTATATCACCCCTTATTGGTTTTGTGATGCAGCTGTTCAAATTCCTCCCACGGTTATCCCCAAAAGTGATGAGTATATTTCAAGAAATGAAGCGTCACTAGTCGACAATTTCATGTCTGGCAAAGTGGATTCAACTGTTTGCTACGGCTTTATCAACTGGAAGAGTTTCGATTTTTCCCCCTAACCTCATTCTTGTATGCATTTATTGATATTGAAATGTCCAACATTTTGTGTAATTGTAACTGTTCCACGAGTTTCAGCTACTGGTTCATGTTACTCTATTTTGCAGACCTGTGCGAACCCACAGGAATTTTACTGGTTCTATAGTCAAGGCGGTTCAAGGTGCTTTATGTGCACATAAAGAATGGTCACTCAAATCCGCCAATAAATAACTACATCAATATAAAGCTTAAACATGTTATAAGCTTTAAATTCAACTCATTCTTCAGTTTATGTCTTCATTTTTTTTTTTATTTTACTTTTCTTAAATCGACATTTGTTGTATATTGAGATTGAATATTTGTTTAAGGAGGGTGCTTCTTCATAAGGGGAGCTTCTTTTCCCAACCATCTGTTCTTATAATGTCTCTTGTTTTATTTTTAATAAAGTTACCTCTCCAAAGATATACTTTCGGAAAAGGATTTGTCCGAAAGTATACTTCTGCAAACGAAAGTGTAAGAATATGAGTTTATGATTAAATAAAACACTGCAGCTCAGATTACTCATATATATATATATTAGATTATCTCTTTGTTTTTTATATTGAGCTACTGCAAGCTTCTCTTACCAAAATATATGTCTAATTTCTGTGTAATTTTGTTGCAATACGCCCTTCAATCTAGTTCGCAACCGCCGCTTTCTAATCAGAACAAAATAACAACAGTAGGCATGAAAACATCACCAAATAGTTCAAATTAAACCATAATAAAAAGTGATTTTAGGAATACAAGGAGTGGAAAAAAAATCATATAAACTATTTCATGTTTTACCAGAGGCGTTTTGAACTATTGATCATTATTCAATAGTTCATCCCCATGGAATCACCTGTACTGCAGTGGAATCTAATGTACAAAATCCTTGAACTTATGTAAATGCGCTAATACTCTTTTTTTCACAGGCTCAGATGTTGAGATCCTATGGAAATGAAATAAAATGGTGGTTTATAAGAAAATATTGGGGAAGCAACTATCTTCATAATGATGTGTAATCCAATTATCCATAATTTTTCAGTGGATCATATATCAAAAAGATTAAAGGGTTAAATTGATGTTCTCTTCAAATGATGCAATTAGAAATAGATGTTTCTTGTCTGCTTAGCTCAAAATTGGTAGGGACATTGCATTATATATATACAGTCTGGAGTTCGAACTCCGAAATCTCCACTTACTCACGGATTTCTAACCACTAGAGTACTTGACTAAAAAAAATAAGAGATTTACTTTTTCCACCCTATGGCCTTCTCACGTGCCCTGCACAAATTACGAACATGCCCTTCGGATTATATAATTCGGAAGCACCTATATGCATTCTGGATTATGTTTTCCGGACACTTGCAAAGTATAAAAGGAACTTCACCCCCCATTTTTACAGTTTTACAGTTTCACTTTCACCATTCTCTCTCTCTCTCTCTACATTATCCCATATTCCGAACACCACAAATCTTGTCCAAATTTGGAGTTTTGTTGCTCAAAAGAACTGCATTTCAACCCTTGTCAAACATCATGGAAGGTAAGTTCGAATTCTGTACACATGCATGGTTAATTTGGTTGATTTTTTTTTTTAGAATTTTGGTCGGGTGCAATCCGGATTTCATTTTCCAGACTAGATTGTTGCTGTCCGGATTTTGAAATCCGGACAAACCCAGAATGTTTTTTTTGCTTCTGTTTTGTGCTATTTGATTACCCTAATTTACATGTTACAGAAACTTCGTCCTCTACTCGGCGCGTAAGGGAGGCAGGGCATGCTTCCCATAGGAGGGAGCGTACCCGACGGATGGAGGAGGAATGTGTTGTTCCGAGGCGATGATGGGGTAAATCCGCAAGTGCACGGTTTTACCGAATTAGTAATAAAAGAGTAACGTTCCGACAGGGAGTTATGAATTCAATTTACTTTAAATAATGATTAGATGAGAGTTTGAGATTAAAAAGTTTGGATTTTTAATTGAATGAAAATAATAATAATAATAATAAAAGCGTCTTGAGATTATTGGTTCGTCATGGTGACAAATCCTTCACAAACCAAACCCTAAACCTAGAACTTTATGTCGGACCTATTTTCTAATGACAAGTTTCTCTTTAGCCTATCACATCTCCTTTCGGTCTTAGTGAGTGTGTTTATCTAGCAACCACGCCTATTTTCATGGTTGATTGCTATTGAAATCCTTGAAGCTCGAAACTTTATTGTCTCAAGGTTTGCTAGACTATTTTCATGTTTCGCAATCCTTGTCTAAATTCATTTGTTCCAATATTAAAGCTTCATCTTTCGATCCATCGCTTAATATTTGTTATTGATTATAAGAACGGTGAAATAGATTAGAAAATAGATTTACATAAAATTAGGGTTTGAGGTTTGGTTTGATAGGGATAGGTCATTAGACTGAAGAAGAAGAAGAATTGTAAAAGATGATTATATAGGCTAGATGGCTGCTCTATTTATAGTCTAACATTGACTTGAGCCCTAAGAAATAAATCACTAAAGTGTTGCACAAGAAACCATGGGCTCTAGGTCAGAAATACTAAAATAGGCAGCTTGTCGAAGAAGCAAAAGCAGCAAAAAGATAATATGGGGCGCGCCAGCTTTATATTTTGGTGAAGGATATTCAAATTTTTTGCACGAGATATTTTTGTATAAGATCTTCATATTTTTTGCACGAATCAGCTCCAATTCTCCTTTCTTTTGCTCCAAGACTCAATCTTTCAAATATTTGTTCCTGAAATAAAATAACTTGCAATTGAAGTAAAATAGCTCTAAAAAGGAAATAAAAACATATTAAATCTAAATAAAGTAAACTCAAATATTATATAAAAATCACTAATTATTGACTCATCAGGCGTCGGGGTGGTGTCAAAGGACGCCGTGCTGATGTCGAGCATTAGCCGGAGCAGCAAGAGTAGATGGACTTGCAACAAGAGCAGCCTGATGTGGAGTTGCAACATATGGAGGAGCAGGAGCTTGAAGAGGAGCTTCAGGCAATGGACGAGGAAATGGAAGATGCCGAGCCACGACGAAGGCGAAAGAAGAAGGAGAATGTGGTGGACCCTGAGCCACTAGATGACTATCTCGGTGGCCCACACGAGACTGGCCTGCTGTGGAAGTACCATGTGCACGTGGCCAAGAAGGCGTCTGAGGGCGAGGTATTTATTGATGTTAAACTCACTTTATTAATGTTAATATGTGTGAAAATGATGTTGATATTTGTGATATTGTCTGTTTATGTACTGTTAAATCTGTTTATGAAGCCATGAGTGTAAACTAATGTTTAGGTATTGTTTTTAATTATTTGCAGTGGCGTGGAAGATTAAAATGCATCAGCAACGGAAAGAAGATTGGGGAGATACATGATAAAGAAACCATCTCTATCATGGCTGCACAGTGGTGGCAGGACAGATTGCAGGGCACCAGCCTTGGTTGGCTTCAAGATACCAGCTACAACTTGATTGACCATGGTCTAATTTGTGCCTTTGTGGAGAGGTGGCACGAGGAGACTTGCAGCTTCCACCTTCCGTTTGGGGAGATGACAGTCACACTTGATGATGTGGCATGTTTGCTGCATCTCCCCATTGACGGCATGCTCATATCCCACGGGTCCATATCACGGGACGAGGAGGTGGAATGGATGGTGACGTACTTGGGGTCTGATCTGGGTGATGCTCTTAAAGTGGTCGAAAAGACCAAAGGTGCACATTGCCGATTTGGCTACATGGAGAGCATTTTCAAGGAGCGTTTGAAGGAGCAGAGGGATTTGGTGACCGAGTATGGTGTGACTGAGGAGGTGCGGAGGTTGCGGGACCAGTGTGTCCGCATATATTTTCTATACTTGGTGAGGATCACGATCTTCACTGACAAGAGTCAGTGGGTTGTGGATGTTGTCTACATGAGGTACTTTAGAGACCTTGATCTTATTGTTGGTTATTCATGGGGAGCTGCGACACTAGCTCAATTGTATAGGGAGCTCAACAATGATGCACGTTGCAACTACAGTCAGGTGGCAGGATACCTGACTTTGTTGCAGGTATAAAATAAAAATTATGTTTTATGTTTTTAAATGTAAGTGTTTATGGTTTGTATATTTACATGTGGTTGTCTTTGGTGCAGGCTTGGGTGTTTCAGCACTTCCAGGTATGGGAAGCAAGGATGTATGGGCAGGATATAGAGAGAATCGGGATCCACGCGCGATGCTTTTTTTACCACTGTCTGGTTTAGGCACAGTGGACAACTACAGAAACCATCTGGATGCGCTGGATTTGACTAGGGTTGTCATGGACCCATTTGGAGACCACCGTGCGACACGTTGGTTTGAGCAGGTCAGCCTTTACTCTGGATGGCTGAGATACGAAGACCGCATGGTGAGATATCTGTCGGAGAGGGTGCTTCATCAGTTTGGGAGGGTTCAGACCATACCGAGACATCCCGTTGAGAGTGCACCTCCTGATGTTAATTTGGCAGAGATCACAAACCGTTTTCGGCGTGCACTTGATTATGCGCTGACACCTCAACAGTTGGGAGAGCGTGCAGTTCATGATGTGGTGGCAGTAGATGGATACATCGATTGGTTTTATCGCCATTCTCATCCACGCATGGTTCTTCTTGACATGCCGGTACCGATGTCGAGGCCACTGGAACATGAAGTCCTTGATGCGCGAGCTGCTCAGGAGGATGGAGACCTTGGGTACTTACAACTTAGCGGAAGGATGAGCCGCATCAGAGGCCACATCTATGCTGTGATGAGAAGTGGTCTGGTGCCGAAAGGGACTGAGGAATGGCAGCATTTGGAGGATGCGTTGAAAGAGGTGCATGATGGGAAAGTTTACCGTCGTAGGGGAGCTACTTAGGGTGGCAGGGGTGGTGGCAGTGGTACGGGTGTAGTTATTAGGAGTTGATTGTGTTATGTTATGTTTGAACATCTTGGATAAATTTTAGTGATGTAACATTTGGATAATTTTTAATGTTATGTAATCTTGGATAATTTTTAATTATATTTGATTAATGTTATGTTTGAAAATTATGTTGTGTTGATAATTGTTATGTTATAAATTAAATTTACTGTTAGAACATATGGTCACCAGCATGGTATGTCTATTTAGAAGCAAGCTAAATGCGCCAAAACAGAGGTTCAGCCAAAACAGATGGCTTCTGCCTCTGTGCTGATGCAGTTTGGATTATATAATCCGGACAGTTTTAACATTTTCCGGATTATGTAATCCAGAAACATCATTTCCCACCCCATTTGTTGACTTTCAACGGGGTGATTTACACGTTTCGGATTCTATAATCCGGAAGTTTTCTACACTTTTCAGATTATATAATCCGAATCCATCTATTCATAACTGGCATACCCCATTTGTTGACTTTCAACGGGGTGATTTACACGTTTCGGATTCTATAATCCGGAAGTTTTCTACACTTTTCAGATTATATAATCCGAATCCATCTATTCATAACTGGCATCATCGTCCATCAGGGTGGATGAAGTGGCAAAAACCACGAATAAATCCAGAATTATTATTTCAGAATTAGTTCGGATTATATAATCTAGACAAAGGGTATTTTTGGAAGAAAAAAAAAGGGCGCGCGAGGAAAGGCATATTGTGGGAAAAGTAATACTAAAAAAAAGAAATAGATGTTTTTTTTTTTCATCTTCAAAGAGTCCAGCAGCGAAATTCACATACACAAAGTGTTGAGAAGTGGAGAGTTCCATGTTCAAATTTGCGCTCCAACATATCAAATATTGCCAAATATTACTGCAACTACATTTTACCATTTAAATTGTACTTACACAATCAAATAGATGTTTCATGTAATAGCACTGGAGTAACTAATCTCTAGTTCTAAATAAAGCTATGAGCTGGGACTAGTATTGGATGAATTAGGCTATAATCTAGTTTATAGCTGAATTACACCGTCTATAAATAGTTAGCTAATAAGGGATTTTTTTTTTCTGTTAGAGAAAAGTTTAGGTGAGTTGGACTTTAAAGGTTTACCAGGATCAGGGCAGGCATCAAGGCTCATAAGTGCTTAGTTGAACTCAGGATCTTGCGAGTGAGTCAGCTCCTTACCAATTGAGTTGACCTTCATTGACTTATAAGGGGTATTTTTAAAACAACAAGATAGAGTAGAATTGGATTGTACGACTTTTGTATATTTTTGGTGTGAATAGAGTATCATCTGCGCATAACTACAGAGATCTCGAGTCAGGTAGGGCCACAATAAGTGGCAAAGTTCTCTTTCAATAGATTTAACACTATTACAATTCTATGGATGATTCGAACCTAAAACATATGGTTAAACTATAAGAAATCTTTTATCGTCTCATCTAAGTACTGCATGTACTTTTACTTGTATTTGAGAACACCTAACAATGATTGTTTTTATTTTATTTTATTTTGTTTTGCTTATAAATAAAATAATTCAACACGATTTGCATGATGGTTCAGAAGTCATACCATACCTTAATTTGTTAAGCGCACCTTTAACATTCTTTGTCATGCAAAGCATGCAAATTACTGCACTCACCCATGCAAAAGGGGAAGAGAATAAAGAGTAAACGAACCATAAATGTCAAACAAAATATATTAAGTTATTAGAGGACTACATATTACTAGAATTATTTATTTGATATATTAGATTGATTACTTTTTTTCGAGGATATATATTGATTGCTACATTTAATTTTTATATATATATTTGCATTAGTATGATTTGTTCAGTATAGAAATTAATCAATTGAAGTATTGAACCATTGGATCGTTTTATCTTTTGTTGATGGTTATGCATGGTAATTTTTTTTTTTTTTAAATGATTTAGATCTCGTAGGTATCTAAAGAAGTGTGATGAAGTATCAAATTGTTTTATGAGTTGTATAAAATTTTGTAAACTTGGTCTATTGAGAACTTTTAGTTTAACAATTATATTAGTTTAAATTTATACTCTATATATACAATTGGATGTGATCACAGATTTTATAAAATTGCAAAATATATATGTCAGCGTTCACATGCAAATTACTGCACTCGCCCATGCAAAAGGGGAAGAGAACAAAGATAAACAAACATATCCCATAATTTTTGTACAAATAAAAAGTTTGTTGGTATTCTTGAATTTTAATAGATTTATATCATAAGAACTTATAAGATAAGACTAGAAATGGTTTTATAAAATTATAAGATAACAAAAGAATCCATGACTTTTTAGATTACCTAAAAATATTTTTTAATCAAAGACAAGTCTTTTAAAGTCTTTTTATTTATTTTACTAAAGTCTTTTAAAATCTTTATTTAGTATACTCCTCTAAACCGCATCTAATGACCAATTGAATTTGTACATTTTTGCACGAAAAAAATTCTTATATTTTATTGTTTTAATAAAAGCCAAAATGAATTCATTAAAATAGTTGGAACGTAATTTAATGAAAAATGTGTTCCGCACCATTGTCTAATTGATTTATACAAATAGAATTGGGTGCGAAAGGTTACCAAGTGTTAATTAGTCCCTTCAAAAAAGTGTTAATTAATCAGGAATTGATCTCACTCTGGTTACAAAGACTGTGTTTAGCAATGCACGGTTTTTTTAGGGAAGGCAATACACATTTGTGATCTTATGGTTTTTAGATTACAATTTACAAGCTCATATACTAAAAAAGACATGTTATCTAATCATCATTTTCTTACAAGTTTATAACTTATTTTTACAAGTTTATAGCATTTTTGGATAAGCTAATTATAATAGCGTATAGCTTAAAACTTAAAGTTCATCATTTTTCTCTCTATAAATTTTTCCCCATTAATCTTAAGAGAAAAGAAAAATTAAATATATCTCTTTTATCTCATTTATATATTTTTTTGACAAATATGTTATTTATATTTTATAAGCTAGTCCAATCGTTAATTTTATTAAACACGACAAATTCAATTAACTAGTTTTTTTTAAGGAATCAACTAACTTATTCGTTATCTTAGTAAAAAAAAATTATCTATCCTTAGCTATTAAGATA
>Ga0228711_1004296_pt1 | contig 21952 bp, 11 predicted proteins | sample MedpolnodulmetaG_2_FD_177996 | JGI IMG/M metagenome (GOLD analysis project Ga0228711, IMG submission 177996) | Root nodule microbial communities from Medicago polymorpha collected in Santa Monica, California, United States - brown nodules | ecosystem: Host-associated > Plants > Roots > Nodule...
ACATCTACAATAAAAATGAATTATAACATGTAAATCTACTCAAAAACTAAACTAAACTAAACAAATTTAAATCTACTCAAAAAAAACTAATTTAATTCTACTTAAAACTCAAAAAAAAAAAAACATTTATAACAACTAAAATGTAAGTTAATAGCTTTATGATGACTTACTTGTGATTTTGTTGAATAAATTTGGTAGGATTTAATTGGGTTTTTTAGAGAGATTTTAAGAGAGATTTGGAAAATTTAGGTAAAATGAGAGTAATAATGGATGAGAGAGCTTCTGCTAGATTTGTAGTAGAAACGCATCGGCAGTTAACTACCGAGGTTTTTCTCGGTAGTTAACTGCAACCGGTTTCTTCATTCCTCGGCAGTTAACTGTCGAGGGAGCTTTTCATCTTTTACATGTGTTTTTCAGCCCTATCAAATGTGTCAACAACAATTTTCTAAAATTAACAAAACATTAAAACAATCATGTGAAACAAAATAACACAAAAGTACATTCCAAACTAACAAAAAGAGAATTAAAACTATTAAAAAATATGCTAATGACCACCTCAATAATAGGAACAAATTGAAACTAAAAACGTTTGTCGAACACACTTCAACCATCAAAATCTCAACAAAACAAAAAAAAAAAAACTCTTCTCTTAGGCTAACTACCTTAATTTTGTTTTCTTCTAAATCGTGCATCACATAGCGTTCCCTTGTTTGTATGTACACAAGTGCTTTCTGAATTCACTCACCCTTGCTTTTCACGTAGCCACATTTCTCACATTCAGCACTTTGGGATTTATCTCCTTTGGTACCACACCTAACACGAAAGTTGTTTTTCTCACAACAAAAATTGATCATTCACACCTGAAATAATACACTAATACGCACAACACAATTAACTGTCGCTCGCTAAATATACTAACGGTAGTTACTGTCGCTGCAACCAACATAATTACTTTATGTTAGAATTTTTTATGTAATATTTCAACGGCTGCCGTTCACACCTCCTCTAGCAATTGAGATTTGCATTTCAGAATTGCACCAAAGTGTTGGGACCAAGGGAGTAATTGTGTGGCTAGGATTCAACAAGTTGACCGCATGGCATAAGAAGAAAGAATCACATCTATGAAATAATTGGCAGCGGAGTCAATGTGGAATAGTCATATCTTCTGAATTGCAAATCTCAATTAGGTGTGAACTGCACTTTTAAGTGTTGTTGAACTATTACATAAAAAAATTCAACAGTTAAATGTCGTCGGTTATCAGCGATAGTTAACTATCTTTAAAGGTATTAGTGTATATTTTAGGTGTGAATAAGCAATTTTTGTTGTGAGAAGAGCAAGTTTCACCACACACATAGGCTTGACCCATTCACACACGTTTTTTTCTTTTTCATTTTTTAATTTGTGTGTTGACTTCCGTTTAAGAGGACCCAGCCAATAATTTATATCAACTAAATTTGTTTTTAAAAAATATACGATTGATTTTGATATATTTAGTTGTTTTCAAGTAAAATTAATTTTATCTTTATAATTCATTCTACTTTTTTTTTTAAGAAAAAAGAATTAAGTTAAAGGATCAGATTTATAATTCATTCTACTTGAAACTAAAATTTGTAACTTTTGACTTTATAATTGATTTTTACAAAACCTATCAATTCAATTTTAAAGAGAGACTTGGGCATGATTAGGAAATATATGAGTTTGTTTTGCTAAAACACAAGCCAGACTATATTTTTTTTCTTTTATGACTAAAAATAATGTATTCGTCCAGATCGATATATTACATTGGATGTGACATGAATTTGCAATCAAATCATTCAAGTTAATAGTACATAACGATAAAATGTATGTAAATGTGACAACATTAAAGTGATTGGAGTACTGATATCTCCATATTTGCAGCTTTGGTTGTAAAGTTATCATTGTTTGATTATGTAATGAGTTGAAGTTGATAGGCCAATTCAAACAAAATAAACATCGCAACAAGATGAAAAAATCAAACTATACGGCACAGAATGACGAACAAAACAAAAGCGCCGCATTCAAATGTGGAAAGAAAAAAAATTTCAAATATTTGAATAACATTTATTTAGATAAAAGAGAAAGAAAAAAAAAAAGATGCATATGAGTGGTTCCATGTCAAAAAATGAGCTAAAATCACTCACCTATGATGGAAGAATATGAGAAATTAGAGAGAAAATAAAGTTTCTTTCGTAAAATAAACTAGGACAGGCTCCCGTCAATAACAATATTATATTACTCTTTCTATTAAAGAAAAAAGAACAAAATTTTAAATAAGTCGTTAGTGAAATTTTTCAATACTTCATGATCCAAACTTGTCTAGTCTGATCTCATAAATTATTATTTTTTTGACAAATATCTCACAATTATTAAAATGTTCCATTTATGTAGTAAACCTCCAAACAAGTATTTTGGAATAAAAATGTTAAAGACAAGTAGTATCTCTGTTCATTCACATGAGTTTCCAGCAAAAAGACATGACTCTTTCTCTCGCCTCATTTTTCTCAAAAAAGGCCAAAACTAGCTTTCATTGAAGTCAATACCAGAATGTCCTCTCATTCATTGCATCAAATACCAAACAGCTAAGAGGAGAGGAGGGTATGTGCATTGACTTTGTGGCTAAAAAGTCATGAAAATTTTAGTGTATTTTGATATACTTTACGAGAGAAAGATGAAAAAGAAATGATAAAGAACTTATGGTGCTTCTTCGGATCCTCTCTGAAGTCTTAGATTTTTTGTCCACCTTAAATGCATTCTTGTTTATAAAGTTGTTCGTCTAAAATTGTAGTTTTTGTTTTGTTTTGTCATTTCTTCTTAATCAAGAAAAGAAATAAAAATATATTTTTTTAACTCGCATGCGCCAGACGCATGGTTCTATAGGTGCCTGGTGCCTGTTCTTTGCGGGCCAAGACATTGTTTTGGAACTTTTTAATGGAAAAAGCCTGGTATTTTAGCCCAACTTCAGGTGAAAACTTTCCTTATAAATACTTCTCTCTTCATTCACAATTTCTCATTCATAACGAAGTGGTTCAAGAGGAAGACAAGCATTAGAAGCTTCAAGGGAGGAGTTTCAAGTTTTTCTGGGGTATGTTTTATTTCTTTTGTAATTTGTCCTTAATTACCGAGAGTAACTAAATCTTTTTAGACTAGGGTTTTAAGATGAACCTCTATTTTGGTTGTTGGATAATTTATTTAATTTAAAGTCTTTATTTAGTTATTTTTCTTTATGCTATTTACTTTTAAACATCTATTCTATTCTATACTATACATACAAAAAATACACAGTTTTGAGTTGATTTTTTTCTTCCAATTATACCCTTAATTTAAAATTTTCAAACTACTATTTTATCTTTTCGATGATATTATTTAAATTTTGAATAAAAAAAAAACCAGTTAAATCCCATTATAATTGGAACAATTTCACTATAATAGAACCAATAAATTTGTTACAAAATATGATAATATAAACATACAACTAAGCGTAATAGAAAAACGGAAAGGTGTGCAAGGTGGTGTCCATCTTGACGCTAGTTTTAATAATTATGAATCACTCTTCTATCATATGCCAAGTCTTCACAAATTTTCAGATGTCTTGTTTTTCTGATTTGCATGATTTCTTCGAACTACATCAAAACACCCTAAAATTGCTATGTCTCGAAAAGAGAATTACATACTCAAATATACAAAACATTACAAATGTCCTGAAATCATAAGCAATTGCTCTAATACTCCTTTATTGTGGATGTAAAACCTACAGAAAATGTCGCTCGGCTTTTTCAGCATTCACCTAACCTTGCATTTCCCGGAAGGTTTCTTCACCTAAACTTCAATCTTCTCTCAGTCGATGTCGACTAACATAATATTTATTTTTACGTGTAAACACCTTTAAAATTTGACGGACAACTAAACATGTTTCGTCTCAGCATGCCTGTGTATGGACTAAAACTGATTACATTGTGATTTTGTAGGACTAAAAAAATTGATCTCTTTATAGGGACAAAAAACAAAACTTTGTAATTTTATAGGGCTAATATATAAACTTTTTTCCGTACTATCTAATTTATTTTAATATATTATGTATTTTAAAAATATGTAATAGAATTGAGCCTAATGTTATGAAATCCAGGATAATTATGCAGTCACTATTTAAAAAAACTATTTTTAAATATTTGTAGTCACTATGAATTCAAGGATAATTTTGTAAATTTTGACCAAATTTGGAGTAGATTAGCAAGGTGGTGTAAATTAAGGTGGATATTGATGGTCGGATTAGGCTAGTGTACTAAATCGTTTACCAAGTAATAAAGTGTTAGTAGAGTATCGTATCCACAGGTATGTCGTTTCGTCCAAACAACTCCTGTTACTTATTTTGTTTGGCAATATAATAATAAAAGAGTTAAGGGTTTAGAGATTGCAATTTTTATCTGTTTGCAACAGAGCAAGTTACTAATTTTGGTTGCAAAAAAATAACAGCGGTTAGGACTCTTTGAATCCCCCCTATTTATTTGTAGGAATTAAGTTACATTCATGTCGCGTTTACTTATCTTAAGTAGACTATACAAGTGATGAGGTCGTTGGGATCTATCTAACATAGTCGGTTTGTTGAGTTGCACCTGCTGATCGCACGATGATCCTTACATGCGGGGTCTTACTCCCTCTATTGATTTAGGTATGTCCCTCTTATGATTAGTTGCACTTGTTGATCACACGGTGATCCTTACGTGCAGGGTCTTACTAACTCAAAGGTAATTGAAACATAGACTTAAATTGACGTTCCTCGATTTCCAAAGGTAATGAAGACAAATGTTCCTGAAGGTTTCCCCTTTTGTATATGAATCTTAGCACACTCTCCCTCTCAGTAGTTCTACAAACGGACAGCCCTATCAGCGTCTACCTTCCCAAGGTTCGAGGAGAATGGTTCTACTAGGTTTGGTTCACTCCCTAGAGTCGCTTGTTTCCTTAATTAATAACTAGTTACATCCTAGGTTCGGCAGATTTTACTCAAAATTAGTAATGTCACCTCCTAAGTACTTGCTACTAGGGTCAACTCTCTTTCGGTATCTTTCGCTAGTTACTAACTAATTACTTCCTAGATAGGCAGATATAAATATCAAGATATAAGCATCAATATTAGGCCCTGTCACAACCTCAGTACTTAAACTAGGGTTGCACTCCTTTAAAATAAACTAAACCTAACATAACTTAATAGCAAACAGAAAATAACTAAATAAACGATATTAAATTAAATAATTGTCCAACAAAATAAACAGAGGTTCATCTTAGAACCCTAACCTATAAATATCTAGTTACGCATGGTAACTAAAGACAAAATACAAAAAGATAAAAACATACCCTAGAAAGATAAGGAGAAGATAGAACTCCTCCTGAAGCTCCTAGAATCGCATTCCTCTTGAACTGTTCTAGTTCTGAACGAGAAATTATGAATGAGGAAGACGGTATTTATAGGGAAAGTTTCCACCTAACTTGGGGTAAAAATATGGGCTTCTAGGGGCAAAAAAACTCCCAAAAAGTGACTTTTTCACAACTCTTTGGGCGCCTAACGCTCTAGCCATGTGCCGGGCGCATATTCCTTGCATATATGGGTGCCTGACACCCCCAAACCTTACGCATGGGTGCTTCAGTGCAAATTATGGGCGTTTGGGTGCCTCGTTCTGCGTGTATGGGCGCTTCTATGCTGAAATGTTCGTTTTCTTCGTCGTTTTAGGTGTTTGCTTCAATGTGAGATGTCTTGGAACTTGGGAATAGAATTGCTTCTTATGTAAAGTCTTTTGATGCCTCTTGAATCTTCATTCTTCATCTTCCCAGGTACCACATAAATCTTAGGATATCTTGCTCTGTCGATTTGCATGATTTCTTCATGTATTACATCATGAACACCCTAAAATTGCAATATTTTGAGAAGAGCATAATTGCAGACTTAAATATAGAAAACAAAATAAATGTCCCAAAATCATAGATAATTGATCTAATACTCCTCTGTTTTGCTGGTAAAACCTACTAAAAATGACTGAAAAACATGCTAAGAATAACGTAAGATGACTTGTCATCAAATATTTATGAGTCGACTTTTAGTGAAGAGAAATCCTCTGACATTCAAGGACTAATTGAGTAATTCTAACTAGGTAAAATCACTTGCAATCTTGAATAAACAAACAAACACACACAAAACTAAAATAAATAAATAATGTAGGCACAAATTTTAATCTCTCAACTAATTTATGTTTTTTTTTGTCTTTGAATTATATGTGCAGCTAAATAATTATCAATTTGACCTTGAAATGCATTGGCAAGAGCACTAGAAACCACAACTTGATAATTGTAATCACAAATTTATTCAACTCAAAGTTGTAGTGTTAAGAAATTTTAAGTGTCTGCCTGAGTTGGTAAAGATGGTTTTGCAAAGAGCAATAAATTTGGAGAGGTTAGTGCCTATATTGTCAATAGCAGTCGAACGCGGCGCGATCGTGGCGTAGAGCGGCCAAAAACAGCAAAACGCGACGCAACGCTCCAACGCAGAGCATTTGGAGAAAGCGACTGAAGCGGGCGCGATTGCAGGTATAAAGCGGGCGTGATGCGGGTCAACGCGGGCGCTTACTTAAAACCATTTTAAGGGTCATTTTTGTAATTTTCAAACCCTAACTATTACTCTTCTCGATCAGAACCATATACACAGCCACAAACACAACTTCTTCATCATACAAACAAAACAAATCCATCTCATCTCATCATCTCTTGATCGCATAACCCATCTCTCCTCTTCTCATCTCATCATTTTTTATCGCAGAACCCAAATTTATTCTCCTCTCTTCATCTCTGGATTTCACACTTTGTTAATTTGTTAATTGGGAGGATGAACTTGTTTTTTGTTAATGTTTTTCACTTTTGTTACTTTAACCTTTAGAGGCTTAAAGTGTTGGTTTCCTTGAATTTTATTAGTATTTTTTGCAAGTATGTTTTATGTTTTGCTTAAGACTTGTAACTTTTATTTCAATCAAATTAGGAATACTTCATGAATTTTGAGTAATGTTTAAGGTATTTTAGTATTTTTTTTTTTTTCAACAGTATTGTATTTTAATATTAAATATATTAGTGTCCGCGTCACCGAAATAGCGTCCGTTACGCGCCCGCACCCCGCGCCGCATCAATTTTTAGGGTGGCCGCGCCGCATTCCCGCTTTGACAACAGAGGTTAGTGCTAATTCCACCAAGGATTAATGGTCGCAGCTAGTTCAAAAGAGAAGATACACCAATATATGAAAAACTTTTCTCTTCTTGGAAAGCATCAAAGATGGCCATAGTAGAGTTACATGAAAAGTATGTTAAGAAGAGTTGCACCAATCCAACCCATCCAAAATGCTGGCTCAATACCAATGCAAGTTGAGTTTTGAATTATGTTAAAGGATGTGTTTATTCATTAGTAGTTTACGTTTCTTTCATGATTTTGTGATTTGATAACAACAATGTGGCAATTTTCCATTATGTGCCCTTGTTTTCTTTTATTTGTCTTTAGTATTACCAACACTTTTATATTTCAATGTTAAATTTGATTGAGTATTCTCCTTATCTGTACTTTGGTGACTTACTTTTTTTTTTTTATCAATAGTTTCCCCCCATTGGGGCTACAATGATGAAACAAAAGTCACAAAGATAAGGTGTATTTATAAATTCACTAATGCACACATATACAACACTCTTTTTAACTAAGCAGTTGAAATAAAATAATTAATGAAATTAACGTCATATCATTATCTAAAATTACACACACACATATCGATTGTATTAATACTGATATTTTGAAAATATTCATGAATTTTCAAAAAAATTATCATATCGACTTCATTATATCTTGACATAAAATTCATTTTTGCATATATAAACATATAAAATCTAAATTCGGAGCAAATATTTATATTTATCACCCCTGCTACTACTATAAAAAAAATCAATTACCATCATTTTCCCATAATTACTCTTGATAAATCTCCTAATCTCCCTAATTTGATGGGTTTAAATGTCATTTTCCATTAAATTATTACTCCTTCCGTCCCATATTAATTAAGTGACACAGTTGACTCTGTCACACATAGCAATGCATTTTTTTAAGTGACACAGTTGACTTTGTTACACATACCAATGCATTTTTTTTTTATCTTTAATTATCTATTAGAAAAAATTATAAAAATTTAATATTTTGAAAATATTTATTGAAACGAATCCAACATCTTATATGATATTATTTATCTTTGTATATTAGTAGAAAAATATGATTAAGGTATATCAGGTCATTAATACACATTGTCAAATATGTCATCTAATATGGGATGGAGAGAGTATTGAATAACATTAATTAGTTTTTCGGCTATGTTTTTTAACATGATTTTCACTTAAATAAATTGGTTTTCAGCTGATTTTTGTTTCTTTCTCTTTCATAAATCATTAGTAACTTCTTAAAAAAAAAAAAACAATATACAAAAGTCTTCTATCATTGTATTTTATTTTATTTTTAGAGAAAAGTGCTTATAGCATTTCATTAATGATAATGTGTTCAATACAAATTGGGATTACATAATAAGTAGTGGGACTAGCTAGGGAAATGGCTTCTCTTGTAAGAGCATGAGCCGCCGAATACGCTTGTCACCTAATAAACTCTACCCGGGAGTTAGGAAAAGAAGTAGAGAACATCTCTCTACAAGCAGTGATGATGCTTCCAAATTCAGTAATATCGGTATGGCGAGAATGGAAAGCATCCCTAGTAACCTTTGAATCAAGCTCAAAATCAATATAATCAAAATGCATATCTTGCATCCATTGAAGAGCGTGAAACAACCCCAAAGCTTCACCAACTGCTACGGGAAAATAATGATCAAATTGTAACGCCTTAGCAAGCACAAATGTCCTGGTATCATCCCAAAGACACACACCAATACCTGTTCGCTGAAACTGATCTGAGAAAGCCACATCAACATTACATTTGTATCTCCCAAGGCTCGGTGGCAGCCACTGCTGCGTGACAGTACCTGAATGTGAATGGTGCTGGTGCAAGGCTTGCTGCAGATGCGTATCAGCTTGCACCTGCTGTCTATTTGCGTGCAGCAACATGCTTTGGTGCACAGAGTTTGCATCCTCCCAATCTTCAATCAGCGTGCGAGCTCTATCGACAATAGTGGCACAACTCTCATCAATATCCTCCCAAACTTTCAGATTACGGTGTTTCCATAAGCTCCAACAAAGTGCAGCAAAACGTTTTTGATGATTTGGAGACAAATGTTGTAATAGATGGAAGATAGTGTCGATGGCAGAATCGATATGAATGGTTAACTTCATGCCAAATCCCAGCTGATGTCCACACCTAAATAGCAGCAGAACATTCAAAGAAGATATGATTTAAATCCCCATGGTCCGAGTTACAACTTACACACCGTGTCGGACACGAAACACCCTTGTCTTGCAAACGAACTCTAGTAGGAAGACATCCCCTGCACATACGCCACAACAAATGTTTTATTTTCGGCAGTACCTTCAGACGCCAAATATCCTTCCAATTACCCGGACGACGAAAATGAGAAACATCAATCAATTCCTCCTATCATTGTATATCACGTTTCTTTTTGTTTTCATTTGATTTATGTATTTAACATTCTCTGATACTTATATTTTTTCGTTTAAATATTTTTTAATACTTTATTTTATTTGATTAATACTTCAAATATCACAATAAATGCGGCGTAAATATTTAAAGGAATTTTACATGTAAATTAAAAAACATATACTAAAAATACTACATTAGTGTAGGTATTTTAAAAATATTAAAAGAGTTTTTGAAATTTATCATATCAACTTTATCATATAAGAACATAAAAAACTATTTACACAAATATAAGCGCAAAAAAATCTGCAACTGACACCAGTGGCGGAGCCAGGAATTTTATAGAGTCTGGGCAAAAATTTTATTGCAAATTCATGTGACATAATATATATAAATAGTCATAAATCGATACGCATGAGGGTATAGAGTTTCGGTACTCGTCGGTTCGTTGAGTTAACAATAACTATAAAATAAACAAAAAAATAACCCAACTAAGAATAATGAATAATTATTTTACTTTACTTTACTATTCAATTATTCTATTATTACTAAATAATACAAATTTTATTTAACTATTTATTTTTTATTACAGTTTTTTATTTGTTACTTTATTATTTTATTTTTAATCATACTATTATTATTGTTTTTCTAAACTAATAAAAGGGACTTTATTTATAAAGTCAGGGTGGTGTAAAAAAAAAGTCAGGGTGGTTTCGTATTATTTTTGCTTTGACTTAAAGGTCCTATATATGTATTTGTTGAATTGGGCATTTAAAAAAAAAGTTTTCATTGGGCCATATTAGGAACAAGAGTCCATTGGGCTTTTTGACCCGGTCTTATCTACTTCAACATTAGAAGTAGGGGTGTGCAAATAATTTGGTTAACCACAACCAAATCAATATCCAAACCCTTCCATTTTGTTAAAGCCCAACCCACTTTATAAGAAAACCAACCCAGTCCATTTAACACAAACCAGTTTACCATTAGTTTACAACCGGTTTATTCCAAATCATAAATGCATCGTATCTTCTGTAAAACTGCTTCACAATTCTCTTTCTAGAAAGTCGCTTCAAAATCTCAGAACGCGTGAATAGCTTTTCTTGTTCAATAATTGAGAAAATCGCTTCTTCCTCTTCTCACAGATCGCAAATCTTCTTCTCACAGATCACAAATCACTTCTCATAGATCGCAAATCACACATCGCTTTCGGATCGCATTTTGTATAGATTCAGTTGTTGTTGCAACGTGTGAACCTTGAATGGAGACGAATTCATCAATGTGAATTACTGAACAACAAAGCAAAACAAAGATAACATGGGATAGAAATGATAATCAGAAACGCAGGTCAATAATAATGTTTCAATCATTGTCAATGTATCTTGTAATGATAATTGGAAATGCAGGTCAATAGTAATGCTAAGAACAATTTGGAAAAGGCGAATATGGTAAGTGGATTTTTGAGCCTCCATGGAAGAAGATCAATGAAAGAAGATGTGACAGAGATGAAATGGTGGGTGAGGGAGAAACGCAGGTTAAGATTAGGAAAAAACCGATTTTAAAACTTGTTAAAAAAATAAAAAACATCTTTCTGTTGAAAACCGGGTTTGAACCGGTTTTAACTAGTTTTAAATTAGATCCAAACTGTATTTACAAAAAAACCGGTTTTTATTAAAATGGGTTTAGAAACCAAACTGAAACCATAAATATGGTTTGGTTTAAAACCATGCACACCCCTAATTGGAAGCAGAAGCGCTGCATCTGCACTGCCACCGTATTAGAAACAGGAAAACAATAGACCGGACAAAGAAAACATTAGAAGCAGAAGCGCTGCATCTGCATTGGGCTTGCTACAAAGAAATTAGAAGCGGAGTCTGAGCTAGTGCACAGGATAGCTGGGGGTGGCTCCGCCCCTGACTCACACGGTGCAAATCTTAATAAACTTTTACACATAAATACTTCATCTCACAAAATTATCATTGTAATTATCTTTTTCTAGTGTTTTTGAAAAGTCACAATCCTGTATATTATTCAGCAATTTAAATTGAAAAAAAAAAAATTGTTTTTATAAGGTCTATATGATAAAAAATAGAGTTTTTTTTTTTTTATCATATGTCCCTGAAGGAACAATTAATTTGATAAAAAAAATAGTGATTTTTTATAGGATGTCCCTGAAGGAACAAAAAAGAAAATGAAAAAAAAAAGTGTGTTTTAATAAACATGAGAAAATTCGTCAAAAAAAATAAACATGAGAAAATAGAAGTATGAAAGTGATCATGGAACATTTTACCATATACCCCTACTCTTATACTTTCACCCTTATAATTTACCAAATAATCCAATTTTGCTCTTTTAACCATTTTAACATTTTACACCCTCACAATTGTCCAAAAAAAAATAAAAAAATTACACCCTCACTTTTAAATTTTCTAGCTTCAAGTTCACCCCTACTTCGTCTCACTTCCGGGTAATGCTTTTCCTTCGTCGCAGAAACCACTTTCTGCATATTGTTCACGGCCGGAAAAACTATGATGAAGATGCTTCGAGAGATGGGACCCAAATGTTAGCTGCATCACGAAGTACACCATCAAAAACTTGGACTTTTAGTTTTCTTAAATTTTTTAGATTAGGGAGTTTTCCTGCTTTAATTTAGGATTTGATATGCCAACATCAATTTTCTTGATTTTTGTTATTTGTTTATTGAGAATGAAACGTTCTTTAATTAATTACTATCAAGTGTCAACATCCAAGGGGATACATATTCATCTTTAAGCACTCATTGCAACCTTATATTATTCCTTCTTAGCTGTTTTGGAAGGATTTTCAGCCAATTCGTTAAGTGGTTTCATCTTTAAGCAGTAATTGTTCTTTGTCTGTCTCAATGAGTTAGTGTATATTGAAATTATAATTTTTCATAATGAGAATACACTATATAGACTAGTTTAGCAACTGAATGGAGAACCAATTCTAGCAACCTATAACAGAAAACTGACAACAAGAGAAGAGCTAACCATACACTAATAGAATGACTTCAAAACGGGTGGAAAACAAAGGCGTGATATCCTTCATGTGTCATAAAAAAACGTTTCTTAAAATAAATAAGGGAAATACTCAGGAATGTTTTTGGGACACTTTAAAGTGCATCTAATGCATTGAAAATCGTAGTATGTAACTTTTTTAGAAGTAATTTCTTATTTTAGAATTCTTAAAAAGTGTTCTGAAAGCATTGTATATGATCAAAATACTAATATATGAATGAAAATGTTGATGATATTTTATTTGATTCTTATGCTTTTCCTTATCCTCTTTTTATATTTGGGTTATGAAATGTTTTGTTTAAAAGGATTTATGGATGATGAGTGTATTAGGTAGGATACCCACTTTGATAGCCATAAATCTAAAAGAGATGGGATCATTGTAAATCATTGGTTATATCTAAACTTGGGACTGGTACTAAACTTTGGATATAAGATAATGACTAAGCTTTATATTTTTTTTCATAATTTTCTATAGACAACATAATTAAGGCTCAACATGTCCACAATAGAATAGACAACTATTTGCTTCTTACTATAGTACTTTCTTTGATCCTATACATACAAAAAAGTTGAATCAACAAAAATTAATGTATCTGATTCAAAACTTGAACCACATGGATCAATTTTTATTGATCAACATTTCTCTAATATACAAAGGAGGGAGTATTTGATTATTGTTGTACAAGTATTAATGTTGATTAAGGGAATTAGCATTCATGTATCCGCATCCCATGGTTGACCTTGGATTTGAGCACTAATTAGGATGAGCTTTCTTACCTATATGTCCATGTTTCCCCCACCACTAGCTCTATATTCCCCACCCCCAACATCAGTCTTAATGCCCATTCAAAACAATTATAAATTTGTGCGGTTTGAATGCATGCTTATGTATAATTTGTATGGTCTGGATATGCACTTATGAAAATTAACATGATAATTTTTTAGTAGGCTTGGGGACATAGTTTAGAGAGACAATTATCTAAGGCCCTGCAAACTCATATACTGTTTCTTAAACGCTTTTCCAAACAGGAAAGGCATGGTTAGTACACATCATCAATTTGAATTAATGCTTTATTAATAAGCATAAATGCAAAAAATGAGGATAATATGCAAATAAACAGTGATTTGATGATTTTGGCCCCCAATTTAAAAATGAATTATTTGAGTCCGTGATGATGATGTTTGTCTTAATTTCTTATATGTGAATTGTGAACAACACACTTTGCATAAGAATTTTTTTAAAGTCCCCTCCTGTTTTTTTTTATTTTTATTTTTATTTTTATTTTCACAACACCCATTTTTCATCACAATTTTCCATTCCCCTTCCTCATAAACACACAATCCTAGTTAAATTTGAAATTCATCTGCATCATTCCTTCATCTAAAAACGAACAAATTAGATGCATCAATTCTACTCCATCCATCCTTTTTTTATAAGCTCCTTTTGAGAAGAAAAGAAAGATGGTCCTAGATATAGGTCTCTTTTTTAAACGACTACATACATTTATTGTTTGATCGTATATAAATTCGTAATTAACAAAATGACTTCAAATATGAAAAGCTAATTACATAATTTATTTTTTTTGAAATAGAATAAAAATAAAAATATATTTTAGAAACATCCATTCGTAAAATAGACATATTAAATATATTAATATATTTTCCTAATATATGTGAAAATTACAAAAGGCACTTGTAGAAAATGGAATGAAAGGGTCCAAAAGTCCCAACACAATTTGTAAAATGTTAAGATCGATGTTCGAACCCCAATACCTTCATTTTTTTATCATTTTGTCTATTTATAAAAAATAAAATAAAAAATGGACAGAGGGAGTAACATCTAGTTATCTAGTTCTCTTTTGATAGTCAAAACCTAGTAAAAAAAAAGAGCAAAGTACCCCTTGCTATCCCCATCTCACTCAGAGATTGTTATTGACTTTGCAACTTCATCCTAAGAGGTATCACGAGTATTTATTTTTCCCTTAGACTTTGTTTACGAGTTTGGAGGGGAAGGGAAGGTTTTGGAAAAATGTAAGGAGCAAGTGGAAGAAATAGTGGACGTTGGGAGGGGAGGACTTTGGGGGTTTAATTTTTCTTCATAATACAAAACCATCTTCATTTGGGGGAACTAAAAAATTGTATTGGAGGATGGTTTATATGAATTCTTCAAATTTAATATATGTTGTTATAATATTCTTAATATTAAAAATATATGAATCATAAGCATTAGTTTGTCATTCTCTAAAGAAATACTCTTTCAAAAAAATGTGAAAGATTTTTCTATATTTCTCACCCCTCAAACCCCCTCTTCTTCTCCCCTCCAAACTCTCAAACAAAACCTTAGAGTGTATTTGGATGAGGTAATTGAGAAATTTTAAAGAATTTAGAATTCTAAGCAATTTAAATGATTCAATTAAATTACTTTCATTTCTCAATACTTTTGTTTGGATGGAGTAATAAAAAAATTCATCGTCATCATTTTTGGGCAACTTTTATAAATTTTAAAAATTGAAATTAGGGGTCAATTTGTAAATTTCAAAAAATTTGAGGGGTCAATTTGCAATTTTTTGAAAATTTTAGAGACCAAAATTTGAAAAAAATATATATAACAGTGAAGAATTTTGAAATTCTTAACTTTTAGGTGTCATTTGAAATTCTCTAAATTTAACATGAACAAAATACTTCATAAATTTCATTCTTCAAATTGTTATCCAAACAATGGAATTCACCTCAAAATATTTGAATTCCCTCAAAACATTACATTCCCGCATCCAAACACACTCTTAGAGTGATGGAGTCCACAATTCTTTGTTACTCTTATGAAACATTCAAGATGTTGAACTCTAGGTACCACACAATGAGAATGACAAAGAGGAATACACCGCCGAAAAATTCAAGATGGAGGATACGAGACATGGGGAAGAAAGAGTGTTATTATGGTTCATATGCACAAAAGGATGGGAAAGGAACTTAGCTATGGTAGCATTGTGAAGCTCCCTCCGCCTACGTCCTTATGTCTTGCCCAAACATGTGTAGGTCCAACTGTTTTTTGTGGAGGTGTGACTTGTCCTTCTCATATGTGTTTGATACGTTAAAAGATAAGTATTTGATAGAACTACGCATCATAAGACAAAATAGTATTTAACAAAATTTTATGGTATTGTACGATGGTTTGTCTTATACGATTTTTTATGGATAATTATTTTGATTTTTTAGACAACTTATACTTGTGACAAAAAAAATTAAAAGTTATGTTTAGGTTATGGGAGAGACAAGAATTTAAATTTTGTCATATCCCTTGCTCTCTCAAATTGTTCAATCTCTAAAAAAGTTTTACAATTAAACAGAGTAAAACTAGAGTTGCTCTGTTTAGAAACTTACTTTGTTAGCAGATCAAACTCAGTTAAAACTATAGTTAAGCCTAACTATTTTACCAATAGCTTTAATTTTTCAAGTCCTTCTGATTTCCAACTGATAGGTAACTTTTTTGTGTGTTGTATATTGGTCATTCCAACTCGAAGGGTTAAAGAGAATGATAAATGAAAGAATATCTCCTTCCATTCAAAGTGGTTCTAAGTGGACTCACTTTCTTTGTCCCATACCTGTCTCTTCTATGTTCTAAGGAGTTGGCAAATCGTAAAGCACTTTCTTACCTCCCTCCCACTTTCGGTTTAATGAATTATTATATGTATAATTATGTTAATGAATTCTTGCTTACAACAGCTATTCCACTTCTTGCCACTATAATGTCTTATATAATTATAAAACATTTTAAAGACTGAAAAATTGATGTTGTCTGATTTACTATAATTGTCTGAGGTTGAGATTAAGTTGCTGCATGTGACCATTATTATGCTTTCACTGTGCACAATGTGGAGATATCTTTCACTTCTTAATTTGATGGTGCTTGATGGATTTGGATTAGACTTGTATCACTTCTTCCCCTTTTTCATATATATATATGGCAAACATGAGCCATTATTAGGTTTTATTTTGGAGTAATTTTGTGTGTGGACACAAGATTTGAATATGTAACTTCTTTTTTTTAAGAAATTTAAATATTTAACTATACGTTGTGTATTTTTTTTAACTAAATAAAGGGTTCAAATCTTTGTGTCCATTTAAAAATCATCATAAAAGATTTGGACACTTTAGGTTTATGTCCTTAAGGACATCGAGCTCTTTTATATCTTTTTTTTAGCTAAACCCTAAATCATAAACTACTTGGACCAACAAATGTTGGTATCCAAATTCTAAATCATTTAATTTTCTAGCTAAACCCTTATTTTATGAGCAATTTTCTAGCTAAAACCTTTTTTTATGAGCAAAGCAGTAAATTATTGGAACCAAGTCCTTTCAAGAAATACCACATTGAAGCTTCAACTACTCCATTTGTCCCTTTTACCAATATTTTAGATTACCTTGTTCTTCGGTATAAGTTTTTAATTTCCCTCAAAATTTTACATGTATTAATGATTTTTTTTTACAAAAATTACCCTGTTTATTTTACCATTGAAATTTGTAAATAAAAAAAAAAATCCCTTCTATGATATTAATAATCCTAGAGGTAATTATGAAAAATTACAACTAATTTAAGCAACTTTTACTCTAAAGAACTATTTCTTCCTGTTGCATCAGAGTGGCTTTAGATGGTATCAACCATCATGAAGAGACTTTGGCATCCAACTTGCATGTAAGCTCTATTCACTATATGATGATTATGGACAAGAAACAACAAAAGCTAGACGTTTTTGCAACAGTTTTAGTATAGATCATGGTTTCTTTCCTCATATAAGAAGCAAACTTGGCTTTTGTTCTCAACCATGGAAATTACAATGTTACATTAATTTTTTTGTTGGCCACTGACTTGCCTTTTTTTTAGAAAATGCTCATAATATTACAATAAAATGAGTGGAGGTAGTATTTAATTGTAAATTGTAATGGTGCACAGGTGGCTCAAATTGTGATGTAGTAAATCCCAATTTGGAGCTTTCACCAAATTCCAATTGACATCATTTAATTATGCCAATTATATTATATTGCATGACCTAAAAAAGTACCATACCTAATGAGAAATGAATGTGTGAATATTCGAACTTTGTACCCTTTGAGGGATTTCTTGCATTTTATTTTTGTGTGTATGTAAGTGATCCACTAAGTAAATACTTCATAATACGCCTCAGCCAAATTGGGAAAGAAATTAATTAAGAGCATTAGCAATGACATATTCTATAGTAGATCCTTGAGCATGTGTATCATTTTGTTTTGGAAAATGCTAGATATCAAGAATGATTTTATCAAAAAAGATTTAAGAATGACATGGCACAATAATCACCCTTAGATTTCAGTCTCATTTATTAACTTTTCATAAAAAAAAAATACATAACATCCACCACCCCATGATTTCCAATCAGATAAAGATTTTATTGACTAACATTAATTTCAGGACAATTTATTGATAAAATCTAAGGGTGATTATTCTGCCATATCATTTTTGAATTTTTCTTGATAAAATCTTTCTTGATGTATAGCATTGCTCTTTTGTTTTTATAATGGCCAATAGCACAAATGAACAAAAGCAAATTAAAGTCGCACTAATGCTTGGTTAGTGACATTACTTTGACTAATACCATTTGTACAAATTAAATTAAGAAATCTCTTACAAACACTTAAAATAACCTCATAGAACACTCTAAGCATTGTTGTTGTCTTCCAATGATGGTCATTCTGACGTCTTAAAAGAAGATTGTAACTTTTCTTTGCTTACAAATGTATAGTAAGTAGCGTATACTCAAATATACCACGTTCGATTCCTATTGATTAAAAAAAACCAAGGTAGTGGTTTTTCCCTCTTGACTATTTAACAAGAAAACTAGAGCATTATTTGGTAGGGTTTGAAAATTTGAAGTCCAAAACATTTCAACAAGTGCTACTTTTAAATGCTTGACCAATGACTATTAGAGAAGAACCTTCATATCCCTATAAGTTAGTCTCGTAATAATAATCAAAGGTCGCTGGAATTTGGAATCAAATCTTGGGCACATGCATAACATAAGAAAGTGCAAAAGCACTCTCAATATGGAGTCCACCCAACAAAAAGAAATGGTTAAAAATTCTATATGGTTATAAGAAATGAGAAAAGTTTTTAGGAGTTAGTCATTTTCAGTTAGTGGCATAATGTTCTACCTTTCCAACTAGACATTAGTGTCTTAGTGCTTTCCTCAACAAAAAAAAAAATAGTGAGTGCTTAGTGACATTCTTTAAAATTGACAAATATGTAAATAAATTCTTCTAGTTTTTGGTTTGTCCTAAACATAAAATTCTCTCTGCTTTTTCCTCTGTCTACTATAGGAAAAAAAAGATATAGAATCACTTACTTGTCTCCACAAACATTCTTAATATAGTGTCCCTTTGTCTTTAGATCAAAAACATTCCACTAAGTTTCAAAGCATCGAGGATATTCTTTGTATTAGGTAGACACGTAACATATGTAAACAAGTATATCCAGAAGAATAAACTTGAGAAAACCTTGCTTAATGGCAAGAAATTATCAATTGTAATGGACAAATTTAATGTTTTTATCACTAAAAGCATATAAAGAGATAGAATAATGATGGTATTATGACAACAAATGTTATTGTCTTTAAATTACTTTTTGAAATTTTTTAACAAAGTTTCAACAAAAAGAAAATGAGTGATTAAAACTTTCTTCTACTTTAAATTATTGTGATTAATGCATATCATATGAAATAGACCTACTTTGATAAAGTTAAGCAGAAAATGAAAAAACATCAATATGAATGTTTCGCAAAGGCAATATAAAAAAACTTCATCTTGTCTTTCTATCTGAAATGAGAATAATGTGTCCTGCATGAAAAAGTCCCTCAGCATTATTGACATGAAAATTGGAGAACTTTTTCATTATATGTTCATCAAACAATTGACAACCATTTCATATTTTTACTTGTTTTTCTTCTCTTTTTTTTCCACTTTTTTTCTTAATTCATTCTTTTCAAAATCCAAAACAAATGAAATAGCACAATATACAAAGTTCTTCAAGAAAAAAGATTAAACTATAATATACATATAGGGTCCGTTTGGTGCACATGATAGGATAAACACAAGATATGATAAGAAGTTGGATAAGAATATGATATGATAGTGAGAGGATAGTAACTTATGCTATCATGTGTTTGGGGTACACATGATAAAAAACATGATAGCATTACTTTATCATATTACGTGCTTGGTGGACCATTTGATAGTGATAAGATAAAATATATATTATATTAATGACGAAATAATCATGTAAACAAATAAGCAAGAAATCAAAGAAATTAAGAAAAGGCTTTTCTAAAAAATAAATTGCAAAAAGAAGTAGAAAGGAAAGGGAAAATAATATGATAATTGAAGCTGCAAAAATATATTGAAGCACAAAATCAGAAAAAATTGAAGGATTTGAAGGATGAATAAGTAAAAGAACCGATAGAGAACAACAAAAGATGAATAAGCAAAATTCAAGAAATTGAACGCAAAAGAAATTGAAACAAAGGATGAATGTGTTTAGGGGAAATTAGATTTTCAAATGACAATATTATATTAACAATTGTATAATAACCGATTGAGATTGGAGAACAACAACACAATCGAAGCACAAAAATTTGAAAACTATTAAGAACAAAAATTGAATCATTTGAAAACTGCAGAAGAACAAGTAACACGGTGAAAGAGAAAATGGAATGGAATCGTAATCTAAGAAGTGCAGAGAGTGGGAGTCGAAGACAGTTTTTGAGAAATAGAAAACGCGTTTGTCATGTTTTATCCTATCATGTTGCTAACCCAGCCTAAACTAAGGATAAAAATAACAAAGAGAGAGTAGAATATGATAAGTAATTGGTTTATTTTATCATTTTCTATTGGTGCACCAACCAAGATATTCAAATAGGATAGGATAGTATTATCATATCCTGTCTCTCTATCATGTGCACCAAACGAACTCATAACGGTGATAACCTAAAAAAGATTGGTTTACAAAAGTCGTGGCTAGAAGTTTTACCCAAGTAGAAATTAATAAAGGAAACAGCAAAACATCTTTGAATTAATCCACAAAACGCCACATCATGGTTTGATACGACTCAAGTAGAGTTTATTGTGACTTGACTTATGAGACCAAACAATTTCTTGGTTCAATGGGTTAATGATTATGTATTGGATTTAATTGAAATCAAGCCACATCGTAAAAAGAAGTACACTCTCAATTAATCATAATTGTTGGACCACTAAAAATATAATACTTTCTTGAACAAAAAAATAAATATAATACTTTAATTATATATAGACACACATATAAACACACACTTTAAATGTCAATTGAATGGTAATTGTGATAAGTTGACAATGTTAAAAGTTTTTAAATAGTATATCAAAATTAATTTTTTTTTTGTTAATTATGCTATTGATGTGAAGTATCTTAGGCTATGTTTGGATTGATGGTGAGTGGTGGAATGGAATGGAATGGAGTGGGATAGAGCCACATTCCATTGTTTGATTTTGTAAAAAAATAATAGAATGGAATGGGATGTGATGGAATCCATTCCATCAAATACCACTCATTTACTCAATTTTCCATTCCCCCTAATTTGTGGTGTATCCAATGGAATGGAACACATTAATAATACAATTACAATTTTTTCCTTGTTTTTTTTCTATTAATTTTTAAAAAAAAATTCAAACAGCTTCGTTATTTTTTATATTATCTTTTTCTATTATGGAATGGTGGTAGTAGTAAGTAATACAACTATCCATAAAATTGTTGTTGGTTATATTGTTTATCTATACAATGGTAAAGTTTCAATTTTGATAAAACAATATAGGCTTGTTCCTTCTTGTAAAATATATATATATATATATATATATATATATAGTCTTGTTCCTTGTAAATCTCATGTTATTATATCCTAAATGCAACCAGTAATTTTTGGGGATTCTATCAAAACAATATGCTTGTCATTTAAATTGTTTCCTCGATGCAACCTTCCAAAGGAACAATTTAGACTTGTTGCTAGAAATAATTTAGGCTTGTTTAAATTGTAAGGTTGGATCAGTTCCGTTTGTGTATCTGGGTTTGCCTTTAATTTTTTTTTTAGAGGGGGCGAGTGAGGACCACAGAAAAATATCTTGGGTTGATTGGAACACAATTTGTAGGAGTAAGGAGGTTGGTGGTTTAGGGGTAAGGAGAAATAGAGAGTTTAACTTGGCGTTATTGGGGAAGTGGTGTTGGCGCTTTGGGGGG
>Ga0228711_1004297_pt1 | contig 21948 bp, 14 predicted proteins | sample MedpolnodulmetaG_2_FD_177996 | JGI IMG/M metagenome (GOLD analysis project Ga0228711, IMG submission 177996) | Root nodule microbial communities from Medicago polymorpha collected in Santa Monica, California, United States - brown nodules | ecosystem: Host-associated > Plants > Roots > Nodule...
AAAAAAAAATAATAGTATTTTTATAAACAATGAAATGATGTTTTTCTTATGAAATGATATTTTCTAAAATATAAATATCAACAAATAGCTCTTTATTTCATAAAAATGATACTTAATTTATAGATTTTTGAAGTAAGAGTACCGGTACACCTTAATTTGCGGGTGTACCGTAGAAGTTCCCTATAGATTCCGTCTATAAAGAATATATAATTTGTCAATAAATTATGGATTTTCATTATTTATAATTAAGAAGTATATAGATGTATGGCTAGGGTTAAAAATGTTGGGATCAAACAATAGGTCATAAACTGTCCTTCTATAAAGAGCGTAGAATTTATCAATAGGTTAGGAATTCTCATTCTATATACAAAGAAGTGGTTAGTTATGCCAATTAGGAATGCCACTTGTGGTCGATAAATGACCTTTCTTACTAAAAGGTTCAAGTCCTTAAGAAGCTCACTCATAAGGACTTAGAAAAATGAATTCGATAATGGAAAATAGTAACTATTTCGTTGATGGTATTGCTGGAAAGCTAGCTATTGGTCAGAATCCTTTTCTTGACAATCTTCAAAAGGAGTTATTTTTCTGTTTTTCTTTATTATAGTTTTTTGGGTTAATTGAGGAAGATTGACGAATGTTGGATGGAATCAAACATGTGTTTCTTTCATTTTGGTTGACGATGACTAATGGTATTGTTGGAAAAGATGAAGAGTGTTCTTTCATTTTGATTCATGCTGCCACCTCAGAACTTACATATCTCCAAGAAAATAATATGATCAAGTATCTCCAAGAAAATGTCAACCCAACTTTTTTATGGAGTTAACGGCAAAATCTAACTTTGGGGACCAAAGTGGCCAACATATATTGTAGTCAAGGACTTTTTTGTGTTTTCTCCTTTGTCAGAACTATTATAAAAGCAATGTACACATCCAAATCCAATGACCAAAATGGTATTTTGCCCTTTTACAAGCTCCGGTGTTTTTCGGTTCCATGAAAACACGAGAAGTTAGAGGAGTGTCCATATTGCTCAACAGCTCTCCGAATCATGTAAAGAATACTTTTATTTAGTTTCCCCTAACCTAAAATTTCTTTGTAAAGATGTAATATATTTGGACTTGCAACATGTTTCAAACAATTTCAATAGAACCGTTTTTTTTCTTTCAAAACATTCTTATCTTTATCTACATCGTTTTGACTTTTATGGAAACAATTTCTTTAAAAATCCAATTGCGCAATTAGGTGTTACATATAGCCATCAGATAACACTAACTTTTTCATAAAAAAATGAAAAATAACACTAACTTTTCAAAAAAAAATATAAAATTTTACAAGCCTAACTGCGGGACATTAACCTAATCCGGGAAAAGAAAAATTAAATAAAACTCTAAAAATAAACAGTAAGTTTCTATCGTGGGTTGGTTCATTTGGGGAGAAGGGTGGAAAACACATTGTAAATTTCTCTGATTTGTGGTTGGATCCAATGATTTCTAGTCCCATAAATATATTATTTGCTTATAAAAAAACCGAGTACATGATATAAAAAAGAAGCGACATCATTTATTGTCGTTGGAAGTATGATATTAATGCGATCATACTTCTAATTTAAAAAGTGTTCGTGTTTCATGATATATTAGTTACGGAGCTCACATTGACATATGAGAGTACAACAATTCCAATCACTTGAATTAGTGATGCTATATCCTCAGTTCATCTAGGAAAGACTTGCCATCAAGTTTACGAGCAAACATATTCCTCAAGAATTCTTTTAATCCAATTCTTTTGAACCGTGCTGGTGTTTCTTCAGTGATCAAGCTATTTGCAGGAGCCATCTCTCCATCATGTCTTGAAGTATAGAATGTTGCAATTGACATTCTTTCTTTTTCAGAGTTCACAATTGCCCGATGCTCAATACTTCGATATATTCCGTTAGTTATAACCTAGCAACAAAATCCTGATGATTAATAAAAATAGTATAAATCACACTAATCAAAATCGAATGATTAATACTACCTTCGGTCATATTTATAAAAGAAAATTGGATCCACAAAAGTTTATGTATCTGGTTCAAAATTCAGTCCAGATACATCAACTTTTACTAATTTAACTTTCTCTTATAAATAGGATCGAGGGAGTATCTTCCTACGGTCTATTTAATTGCAGATAATCCATTTCTTTTCTCAAAAATGTTGATAACAATGAATGGATACATAGGGTTACCTCAAGAATGTCCCCAATGTTAACAATGAAGGCATTAGGCAGGGGTTTAACAGGAACCCACATACCATCTTTCCTTACTTGGAGCCCTTCTACATCATTGAGTTGTAGAAGGATAGTGAGTGCTGATCCATCTGAATGGGGTGTTAGGCCAATAACCTTTTCTGGTTGTGGACATGGAGGGTAATAGTTCATCCTCATTGATTGGACTCCATCTTCAAAAAAAATCCTCATTTCTTTTTCATCCATTTTCAAAGCTTTTCCCATATATTCAACAATAACCATAGATAACTTTTTTAGTTCGGTTGAGTAAAGCTCAAAAGTATCTCTGCATGACAAAGAACATAGGCTAAGCAAGCACCGATACAAACACAAACACCGTATACAATACTGACACATCGACATCAATAATAATTTAAAAAAAATTAATTGAATTAGTTAGAGACCGAGTAACCACGCTCAAATATGTAAATTGTTAAAGAGTCTCTCACATATAGTCCAAAAATGATTTTATAAGTGGGAGGCAACTTCCACCTTACAAGTAGGTTTTATATATGAGTTGGGTCAAACAAAAATATTCTAAAATGATATAAAAAATGAGCAAATCTTACATAAGAACAAAATGAAGAAATTTATTTTAAGCGAGATAAACGATTTAGTCACATCACTTTTTTTAGAGGCTTTAGTCACATCACTTAATCATTTCCTCTTTTAATTTTTTTTATTTGTGTGTGCGTCCAAAGATTTTTTTTATTTAGGGTTGTGATCATGTAAGTATTTCTCTTCTAAAATTGGTTGAATCATCTGCTATTCATTCATTATTACTACAGAGAGAATAAGCTTATAAGTGTAATCCTCACTTTACAAAAAGATATTTTCACGATCAAGTAAAGTTCAACTCAAATTCTATGATAACCAGAGAGAACCTGATAGGAAGAGGAAGTTGTGGAAACAAGTGAGGCATTCTAGAGTGTTTAGGAAGGGTAGTCATAAAGAAAATATCTGCCCAATCAAGCTTTTGTTCATCACTCACAACAAATGCTTGTCCAAATCCCTCCATATGTTGGGGAGTTTGCCAAAACTTTTTCTTCTCTGACATTGGAAGGTTGAAGAAATCTTGAGTCTCCAACTTTACTTTCTCCACCAAGGAAGAACTAACATCATGATTTACCAGCTACACCAACACACATTAACAAATAATTAAATCACTTATAACTAAATTTCTTGAAATCAAAATCCAATAGTCATGAGTGTTATACTATCAATTGAAAACCGTAATTTCGGCCACAATATAGAGAATTTTGAGGTCTCTACAACAACAACATTTTTTCACAATATAAAAATTTGCAAGTCAAGGCAACCGTAGTTTGAAATAATGATTATAGTTAAGAAATTGAAAGACATGTTAAGAGAGAAAAGAGACCTGAAAGAATCCCCAATCTTTGCAAGCAAGGTGAAGCTTAGACAATTCTGAACTCCCATGTTCTAAAGAAAGCAATTTCTTCATATCAATAACTGGAATTTCAAGGATACTATTAGCTTCATTGATGACCAATTCATCTTGTTGAGACTGAATATATCTTGCTGGAACTGTTGAAATCTTTTCCTTAGCCAACTCTTGAACAGATGGTACCAGAAGAGAAGTTCCAGATGAGTTCTTGATCTCTTCCATGGTTCTACTCTATTCTAAATTGTTCTCACTAAACAAGTCAAATAAATGACGTCTCGTTTAATAATGAGAGGGTGGCATACTTTTGTAATTAGAATAAAATCTAGAATTATAATTTAAAGATTTAATTGCATGTTTGATCCTTTATGTTTATTTTAGTTTTTAAGTTGGTCCCTTATGTTTTAAAAGTTTCAAGTTGGTTCCTTACGTTTTAAAAGTTTCAAGTTGGTCCAAAACGTTACTCACGTTGGAATAAGTTAGCCCCTTCCGTCACTTAACGTTAAAAGATTTGGGTTGACAATATGGGTGATAAAACCTTAACTTATTTAGAAAATCAGTTTAACACATTTGTTTAATTTTTTTGGTTTTATTAAACTCAATATCATGTCGCGAAAGGGGCTAATTTATTCCAACGTGAGAAACGTTTTGGACCAACTTGAAACTTTTAAAACGTAAAGGACCAACTTGAAATTTTTAAAACATACAGGACCAACTTAAAAACTAAAATAAACATAAGGGATCAAACATGCAATTATTCAACTTTTTCTGTTCAGTCTTAACTTATCAGAATGAGTTTATTTTTTATTTTTTGGAATGGAAAACGTGCGTATGTATGTCGGAAGAATGGAGTGAAGTTGGAGGAAATGGGGAGGTTTTAAGATTAAACACAAGTCATAAGACTTGTGAGCCTTGAAAAAATATAGTGTGAAAGTCCACATAAAATACAAGAAACATTAGTGTTTATATTAGAGTATTTAATTTTAAAATATCCGATAATGATGAAAAAATTGTAATTATTTTAAACAAAATAGTAATCTTATTTTTTATCCGTGTGTATAGCTTCTCATAATTTTAGCGTATATTGGTTGTGATAAGATTGAAAATTCAACTGAGTTTTCTATCTTTCATCTTTTTATATTTAATTAGTTTCTTTCTTCCATTTTGTAGATTAGTTTCTCTTATCCACAAGAGTTGTCTTAGTACCACAATAGATGTGTTATTCTCGAACGATTAGCTACAATGTAGTATTTAATTGTATAGTTGTAACTGTACGTCTCATTTAAAAATAAAAAAACCAACAATATATATTATAGTGTTATTTAGTGGTTGAGCATAGAACTCAAATCAATGATGTTTTGTTTTTACACAATGATGACTTCTTTGATTAATGAGAGAGTGGTATACTTTTATATTAGAATAAAATATATAATTTATAATCTAAGTGATCAATGATTGACGATAGGACTCTTTTTGTTTAATCTTAATTTACGCATATAGATTTTTTTTAAAGACAAATATTAGTTTATTAATGTGTTATAATGTTATGATGTGAGTTACACTTTTAAATTCTCTTTACTACTACAATCACCAAATCAACTTTACAGCCATTTCCATGAAGTTAAATAGTTGAATTCAAGTAGTCAATTAGTTAAATCAATTGGGACGGGGGAGAGTATTTGAGTTCAATTTTCAACTGTTTTTTGAAGTGGCCAATATTAATGTTGTTACTATTATGTTGAGACCGGAAATAGAACCATCGATTTCTATATCACTTTGCTCCTTAACTTTCTCATGTCAACTATCAAATCAACTTTATATCTGCAAGTTCGCAACTAAACAATCTTTGGTCAAACATCACTAATATGTATGTAGAACGTCATATTTCAAGACTTCCTTTCTCATAAAACCGTGTTAAGAAAAATATAATCTGTAGGGTGATAAACGTGTAAGATTATGATTGTGACATTCTAGAATTTTAAATTGGTTTGGTAAGAATGTGGTGGACGTGATTGTGGGGAAAACATTCCTCAGTACAAAATTATCGTGAAGAAAAGTAAGGAAATATGAAACCAAAATAGTCAAATAATAATTTAAAAAAAACAAATTGGTCACTCTCACGTTGATTTTTGGTTGATAAAGAAAGTCAAGTTTGTTGCATCATACATGCATCCAATTCGAATCTGTTAACATCAATGTGATTGCTTGAACCTTTTCACATTTATAATGTACTCCCTAAGCTCTTATTTATAAGAAAAATTTGAGTCAACAAAAGTTGACATATCTAGTTAAAAAATTGAGTCAGATACATTAACTTTTGTTAACCCAAATTATTTTTATAAATAGCACCGGAGGAAGTAATTCACAATCAAAGTTCCCAAAATTCACAACATTTTCCATTTATTTCTGAAGAATTACATTCATAAGCAAGAAGGCTTACTACATCAAAACAAAATCAAATGATCATTTCTGTTATTTTAAAACAACAGACTTTATGGAATAGAGCTTACAGTAGTAGGTTCTAAAGAATTTGAGCACTGATAAAGAACAATAGGAGCTTCTACCTGCATCTTCATTTGATTAAACTTGAGTGCTAATATAGGTTTTGATAACATCACATAGGTGCTTAAGTTTTGTTTTTCATGATCTTTAGTCATATGGATACCGCCTCCATAGTCTTGTAAAGATTGTTGATCTTTGTCATCAATATTTGTTAAAGGGAATGTTCTTGAAACCTTCAAAGGCTTCACTGCTTGCACCCTATTTTAACATGTCAAATAACACATAATGTGAATAGTATTCTATGCAATATTGAATTAGTTTAAATTGTGGTTCGAATCTGTAGTCGAACCTATATGGTGGACATAATCAGAATTTTAAATAACGGTCATGTGACAATCCATGGCAGTGCAGAGAATCGTGATCACATGCGGCCAATGTGGCCTCAATCGCAGTTACATTGCAATTTCAGTAATAATAAAATCTGTTGTGCCACCGCACAAGTCAGAAGCACTGGGTTTTATTTAAAACCCTGGCCGCAATATGAATGTTTTGGAGGTATTGCAACAATTCGTGAATGCAGTTACAGCCGCACCATTTACAAATATGTATGCAATGTTTGGATTGTGTGCAGTCACAATCCCATGCAGTCACGTAGTCAGCCACGTTAGTGATCGATAGATCAAGATCAGATTGTCCAGATTTCAATACCGAGTTTTTTCTTATCATCCGATTTTGATCCAACCGCCACCGACGCTGCTGACTGCTTGAATTCACAGCATTATGACTGCACGCAATCCAAATTCATCATCGGTTCATAGTGTTATTGTAAGTAGGGACTAAACCTGCATGCAATCTGGCAAGAGTACTTCAGGAGGTTAGGATTAAACTCGGTGCCGCCACTGCAATTTTGAAAGAAAATGATTATTATTATTTGATAAGTGAAGATACTAATAGCAGAATGTGGATATAATGCGTCAGTGAAATGATTTACCTAAAACTTGGAAGTGACATTTTAATTGTTGGCCCCATCCAACGGTCAAACCTCAAAGCAGGCACTGCTATCAACATGCTTGTAATCAGTAAAACCTTATGTCAATTACATTTATGAAGGGAAACTACATGAATAAAACACAATGAAAAACTATTTTATGAAGCATTATTACTCCTTTCCTAACATGTTTTAGTTTGTTTTTAATCCCTATAACATTTTTATCAATATGTTTATCTCCACGTCTTACAAAAACAAGGCGCTTTTTAGTCCTGCAAAGGAGCTAAAGCACAAGAGACAATGGCATAAGCATTGTAACCAAAGATGTATGACGTATCATCCAAATCAAATTTCACTCACCAGCACTTGTGAGACTTATATTACAAGGATCTGCTGCATCCAGAGATTTGATTTCGGTTACTTGAACATGTAGATGATCATTGGGATTGCGGAACTCGGAACCAATTTGAATCATATTTAAAAATCCATTCCCGCCTCTTGATTGTCTTGAGATTGCTGAAATAGTCTGCTCGAACAATTTGAATTATATGAATCCCTAGTGTATAGTGCAGATTTAAGAGAATTTGGACATTTTCTTGTCTTAGAAGGTGTTTGGAAGAGTTAAATGGAGTTTATCTTATGACATAATCAATTATTTAGAAGACCTTACAAAAATGGTTTATATATAAAACATGCCATGTTTGCTTTCATTTTTAATTAGATGGTAGAAACCAAGGTAGTCAGAGTCGAGATCCTGCGCAAGATCGGGGAGGGGTCACTAGATTGTGAATCGGGGGATTGTAACACCGATTGTAAGATCCTATCAAATTTAAATTTTATATATAGCATATATATTCATACATATCCATATGAATCATACATAACACTTAAATTACTTAACAAAAATTGAAATTTAGGATCATAATATTCATAAAACGTTGTAACACTCAAAATAGTAGCATATTACACCTAAAAACATCTTAAAGTCATAAAACAGTAGCAAATAACACCTGTAAGCATCTAAAAACTCCCATTGCAGCCGCTAAATAAAACACTTAAAAAACTTCAAAACAGAACTGAAACAACTCCATAACAAAACATGAAAACTTAATTATAATTCTCTCAATTCCCAAACACTTCATGTTGGAGTAGGTCATAATCACTCAAGGGATCATCATTTTATTATCTTCTTCATCGTCCAATACATATCTGCCTACATATTCATCTCTGCCTCCATAATGCTCATCTTCCCAATTATGAACAAGAATGGCATCCTCATCCTCTTCAATTTGATATTGATTCACTGCAGCAAAGTCCTCATAAAAAATTTCAGTGCCACCATCTTCTACATTTTCACCCATAACCCAATCATCATCAAAACCAAGGGTCATCAAACTCTATTTCAAGTGTTTTTCCTTTCTTTTTCTTAGCCAATCTTGAATTAGTGGTTTTGTGCTTCAAACGGTTCCTTCTTTTTGTATGAACCATGAAGAATAAATGAAAAGAAATTAAGGCAAAAAAGATGAAAACATTTTACTTTCACAATTTAATTATAAGTTTTTTAAGTCTTACCATCTCAAATGCACTCCAGTTTCGTTCACACCCTGAGGAACTGCATGTCAAACTTAGTATGCGGATGGACAACCTTTGGAGCCCTAGATACTCAAACCCAACAGAATCCCACCAATCTGCCGGTGTAGATTTTTCATGCGTTAGTTTGGTCAACCTTTAGAGTATTTTGGCACAAGATTGGCCAATCGAACACTTGAAAAATCGACACTGGCATATTGGTGGGATTTAGTTGGTTTTTAGTATCCAGACGTCCAAAGGTTTTCCTTCCGCATTCTAAGCTTGACTTGCAGTTCCTCAAGGTGTGAACGAAACTGGAGCGCATTCAAGATGGTAAGTATTCAAAAACTTATAATTAAATTGTAAAATGTTTTCATCTTGCTTGCCTTAATTTCTATAAATTTATTGTTCAATGTTCATACAAAAAGAAGGAACAGTTTGAAGCAAAAAACGATGAATGGCGTTGTATTTGTCGTGGCTAATTCAAGATTGGCCAAGGAAAAGAAAGGGAGAAGAACACCTTAAATGAAAGATGGTGGCACTGAAATTTTGGATGGAGACTTTGTACAAGTGAATCAACATTAAATCGAAGAGGATGAGGTATATTTAGGCGAAGAGGAATTGGAAGATGAAAATGAAGATGGAGATAATGGAGAAGACATTTAAGATGGAGGAAATGATGATCCCTTAAGTGATTATGACCTTCTCCAACATGAATTGTTTGGGGATTGAGAGAATTATGATCAAGTTATCATGTTTTAAAGCTTGTTTGTTTTCCTGTTCTAGTCCGGTGGCTGCATTGGGAGTTTTTTGATGTTTGTAGGTGTCATTTGCTATTGTTTTGAGTGTTAGTTGTTTTATGAATATTATGATTCTAAATTTCAGTTTCTGTCTAGTAATTTAAATGCTATTTGAAGTTTTTTTCAAGTAAATTACGTTGATTCATATGCATATGTTTGATTCTATATGCAATATATATATATATATATATTGAGGACGATCTTACTATCCGTATTACAATCTAGTGATATCTCCCTGATCTTGCCTAAGATCTCGATTCTCACTACCTTGGAGGGGAGGACTGGAAATATAGAGGAAAATTGAGAAATTTTTCACATAATGAAAGGATATTCTTTTAGAGATGATAAATTTATGATTACCATGAAAATATTTTAAATTTTAAGAATTCTATAAAAACATATATTGAATTTGAAGAAATCATATAAACCTTTCAAAACCCTCACCAATTCCATTTTTGAGTTCTCTCAAATAATGGATATTTCGTATTACGAAAAAAAAATAAACCCCCTAAAACTCTTCCCTTTTAAAGTCATCTATTTCTTCCACATGCTACTTCCTTTTTTTCAAAGTCATCTCCTCCCTTACATTCTATACTCGCAAATAAATCAAAGCCTTAGGAAAAATTTATCAACCTCAAAGATTAAATGCAATGATGCACTTGTTAAAAAAATACCTTGGAAAATCTAGCCACTTGACTTGGAAGCCCCACATCCTGTAGAACAAATGCTAGTTACAACACCCAGCACAAATATTTGGAAAATCTATCATCGTCAATGGATTATTTTGAGACATTTATTAAACTTTATATTCTCCCTTCAGTTTAATGTAGAATTTAAGAAAAACAAAAAAATTTGACAATTGATAAGTTGTTGTTTGGATGCATCCATAAATTATTTTTCTCCAACCTTTCTTCCGTGGGAGCAAGCCTCATTGTTGTTCACGTACACCCTTGTTGCCCATCTTTTCAGAAAAAATAAATAGATATAAGTCTCTAACACTAAATATTTATATAGCAAGAAGGAAAAAAAAACTACAGTAGTTTCTAACTGTAGCTGCCACTATAAATAAAAATTTTGAACATAATTTTTTTATATAACCAAAATTTTACAAAGAAAATAAGGTATGTACACAAAAATCAAAATAATAGAAAGAGAAAATAACAACATAGTAATATTAATATAAGAGAGAAAGTTGTCATAAAAGTTATCATAAAATTGTTGTTGAGATATCATTTTTCATAAAATTAATTCCTCCCGAATTGAAGTGCTTCATCTTATGCAATGATTTGGATTGAAAGTACTATAAATAAATAATTCTCAAAAAGTAAAATGCTGGAAAGAAAAAGAGAAGAAGACAAAATAGCATCTTCCAATATCTAAAAAAGTTTATGGCCACTATGATTTTACAATGTTACAACTTACATCAACTCTTTAGAAAAGTGCTTAAATCTACTAAGTAACCTTAACCAAAATAAAAAAAAAACTCAACCAGGTGCAGTGGCCAGGTAGAATCAATGTATCTGGATTTGACAAGATTGTATTAAAAATTGGAAGTATATTTTTTTTCCAGCGATCATTAAAAACTTGTCAATATCAACAAAAAATAATGATTTTGTAAAACATGAAAAATAAAAAAATACATTTTTAGATAACATAATGGTTAAAAATTGATGTACTCATTACGGATCTGGGTTTTATATTATCAAATAAGACAAAAATTTATCAAATGTTTTATATCTTTTTTTTTTTGTTAAGAAAATGTTTTATATCCTTACTAAGTTCTTATATCAAATACGGTGTATCTGGCTATGTATTTTGTTTGTCTAATAGCCTAGTTGATAGAGCTCACACAATTAAATATGGAGAAGTGGGGTGTCTGGAGTTCGAACCCCAGCCCCTGCATAAATTATGCAATGTCCCTATCAACTGAGTTAAGCTCACGGGGACTCTGACTATTTATTTTATTCAAATGTTATAGCTTTGACTTTGATTATCAATACCTTGTTGAACTTTGAAAATCATAGAAAACAATTTGAATTTAAAGATTATGCATTGATAATACTCCTGAAATATATAGTTTTTAGAAATCGTGGTTGGACCTAACACAACCTCATAAAATCGACTTGTGAGGTGAGGATTGCCCCCACTTATAAACACATTGTCAGGCCATCACATATCCGATGTGGGACCCATAACACACCCTCTCACGACCAACACTATTGGGCTCAGTTCGTGGACATAAATGGTGGGTGGCCCGATAGTGGAAACCTGATAGCAGGTGGCCTAATGGATCTCGGAGAGGCTCTGATACCATCTTAGAAACTGTGGTTGGGCCTAACGCAACTCCATAAAACCGACTTGTGAGGTGAGGATTGTCCCACTTATAAACACATTGTCAGGTCATCACATACCCGACATGGGACTCTTAACAATAGTCCCACAAAATGAATGCATGAATCTGTCTCGCCCACAAAAGTCATGCACCAGTGAAGCATTGGAACTTGAATGGGATAAGATTTGTTATCCATTATGTAGACTTGGTTGAACTTATCCAATTTATCAATCGAAACCAATTTTGACTTGGGCAACTAATAGACAACACCATCAGCTCATGTGGAGAAACAGATACTCTTATGTTTCAAAATATCTGTCGTAGTCAATCACTGTACATTTGTTATTATACAACTTTGATTATTAATATCTTTAATTATATATAATAAAAAATTATTAAAATTTGATATTTTAAAAATATTCATTAAAATAAATCAAACAACATCTTACATGCTAGCATTTTCAATGGCATGGAACCGGTACCATCTTGCATCACAATCGTATTTAGCCCATTATTCTCCATCATTTTTTTATTATTAAATTAGATAAAAATGATGTAATAATGCAAAAATAGAAATGAAAAGGTAGAACATACGCGCATGATGTTGGGCGGTTCCAAACAAGTCCTGCAATCACAACAAGCTGCTACGGACACAAATTTCTAATTTCAGCATACATAAAATAAATAAATTAACCAAATACACCATTAACAATTTTTCAAGAATTTTGCGAGTAATACTCGGGTCACAAATATAAGTAAAATAAACAAGTTAAATAAAATTGATGTATTTGCTTAAAAATTTGAACTATATACATCAGCTTTATTTCACTATTTTTTTAATATTTGAGACATGAGGATACTACGCAATATTTGTTAAACTACTATTTTTGTCTTGGACAAATGCATAATATATACAGAGGTCGGGGTTCAAACTCCAGACACCCTATTTCTTCATATTTAATATGGTTGAGTTATAAAAAACTACTCCCTCTGTCCCTATATGTAAACCCTCTTTGCTTTTTTCACATTTTTTAAAAAAAGTTGTAAGAGGAATTAATGTGTCTATTTTGTTTTTGTGTGTTAACATTACCAAATTATCCTTTGTTTGTATGTGTATTAAATTTGACTTCTCATATTTCAAAGCAAGTTAGTAGTATTAATTAAGGGTATGTTTATGAAAAAATAATAAATGTATCTAGTAATTTGAAAAGGAGTATACATTTAACGACAAAAATAAAGTCAAATGAGTGCTTAGATATCGGGACCGAGGGAGTAGTATTTAAGAAAATTGGGAACATAAATGTTTAAGAGTGAAAAAACAGAACCTCATCAAAGGCACCGACTGGACTATCATCATAACTAGCTAGAAAGAATCCACCAAGAGTATATCTGTAAATAATTAGTGCATTCATCAATTCAAGGTTTCAAAATCAAGCCTTAAGAAATTGATATAAGAATTATGAAATTAACTATTTCATTTCGAAGCAACTTCAATGAGTAAAAGTACATACCCAAAAGCTTCAACCAATTTGAACTCTTTTGGAATACATGCTCTAGCTTTCTCTGCTTTCACAAGATGGAGTTGATACAAGGCACTAATAAACACATAAACAAAACTAGTTAGTAAAATACTAACTCAAATTACATAACATAATATAAAGTATAAAGTTCACACTTACCTTCCTCTAAATATCCATGGAGGTTTACCATACCCAGATGAAGATTTTGCTTCTGCACTTTCCATGAACTAAAAAAAATCATAAATTTGTCACTTGTTAGTAAGATATTAACAGTGTCACTAACGTCTTGTTACTGGTCCAAAGTTATTGATTATTTATAAGGATGATAAACTAGTCACATTTTATGGAAACAAATGCTATATACATATGGTTCTGTTTTGCAGGGTTATCTAACCTTGAATGTTTATGAAAGAAGCAAAATGGGAAGTTAGAGTAATGGTTTACCACTTTACCTTAAGAAATTGTTGAAAGCATGGTGTATAATAAGAATTAAATTGATGTGAAAAATGGGATTTCTTTTTGGGAAAAGAGAAAAAGGAAACTTTGTTGAAAGAATGATAAGAAATGAAGAAAGTAGCATCAGAAGTAAAGTAGTGGAACATGTGGAAATAAATGGATAAAGCAAACGTTTCATCCACTGTGTCGTTTTGTGTGGACATAAATAAATAATAACAAATTTTGCAAAGGAGTGTCCCTGAACACTCAATAAGCATTTCAAAATAAGTAATTATTCTCTTCCTTCCATAATAACAAATATCTAAGTCATTTGCAAAACAAAAAAAAAGTTTTAAAATAACTAAATCATTTCACTTTTTAATATTAATTACTTTTTTCCCTTTATAATTTTAATTAATATTACTTTTGTCACCCCCAATTCAATATATTCCACTTTGCATCTATGATAGTGGCGAATGCACCAATAATTAACAAGAGCGCTTAAAACTATTTTTCCCTCTCCTTCATTTATACATTTTTCTTAATACGTGTGAAACGAGCAAATGACTCAGTTAATCCTGGACGCAGGGAGTATATTTTAAAAAGTCAAATGTTTCGATTTTTAATGCATTGATTATATGTTTATTCATAAATATTTACTGCTTATGGTCTTTAAAGAGTGCCCCGGGGACACTCGTTAACATTTCTTATAACCATATAACGATGTTTGGTGCGCGACAATTAGGGATGAAAATAGGTCAGGCCAGGCCATGCTTTGATAGGCCTGAGCCTGGCCTACGGAATTTTTTGCAAGCCTGAGCCTGGCCTATGGACTTTCATAGGCCTATTTTTTTGGCCTGGCCTGGAAGCCTATTTACAGGCCTACTTCACATTAAAGTAATTAAATATTCATTTTTGTGGTCTTGGATCTGACATTCTCATTTCGACCCAAGTCGAGTGCTAGCCCTAAAATAACAATGGTACACAAAATCCATAAGCACGATGGCCGTAAGTGCGAAATATTTGAGATTGATGGTTCGTAGCTTGGGTGTGGGTTGAACACTAGCCCCCAAGCACGATAAATGTAAGATAGGATGAAGTGTTTCAGGAATGGTTTGCTATTTCGTGGCGAGCGAAGGAGAAAATTGTGTAATTTCAAATGGAAGAGGTGTGCCTGATATTGTTTGGTGCTCCTATAAGTGAGATGGTGTGTTTTGAGTCCGTTTGAGGACGATAGTCCTGCTCTGGTGGTGGTGATATGTGGGGCTCGGATAATGGGTCTTGGTATTTGGGTTTGGAACTGACGATCTCATTTCGACCCTATGCCGAGTATTAACCTTAAAATAATAATGATACAAAATTCATAAGCATGAGGGTTGTAAGTGCGAAATATTTGAGAATGATGATCCATAAGTTGGGATGTGGGTTGAACACCAGCCCCCAAGCACGAGAAATGTAAGTTAGGGTGAAGTGTTTCAGGAATGGTTTGCTTATTTTGTGGCGAGCGAAAGAGAAAATCGTGTAATTTTAAATGGAAGATGTCTGCCTAAGATTGTTTGGTACCCATATAGGTGAAATGGTATGTTTTGAGTCTCTCTCTCTCTCTCTCTCTCTCTCTCTCTCTCTCTCTCTCTCTCTCTCTCTCACACACACTCACACACACACACACTATTTCAAGTCTCATCTGAGTTGTCGCGGTGATTTTCGGAGATCAAGCTATTTAGTTTATCGTTGACTCACTAATTTTATTTCACGACTGAACTTTTAATTTTTCAAAAGAAAGGGAAAAAAGTTTGAATAAACCACATTTTTAAAGATTTAGGGTTCATGGGTTAGTTACGCGAAGGAAAGGTGTTAGCACCCTATGCGTCCGTAGTATCCTACGGGAACCTCTTGATTTTATTTATTTATTTATTTTATGATTTGGAAGGACACGGTCCTTTGCCTACGTACCCGTGAGGGATCAATACCTCATAGTTTGGGGTAAAAATACCGATTGATTTGTTTGTGTTTTTTATTAGTTTTTAAAAAGGTTTTAAAATGTAAAAGCCAAAGTGGCAAAAATAGAATTTGTTTGTGTTTTTTAGATTAAAAGAAAAATGGCTCAAATATAATTAAAGTAAATTGAAGTTTTATTTTAAAAAAAATTAAAATTAAAATGGGAAATCACTTGATTGAAAATCAAGGTTTATTATGAAAATGATTTTTTTGTGAATTTTTGATTATTTGCATGTTTTTGTTCTTTTTAATAATTAATTAAAACCTAAAAATGTGACAATAAAATAAACGGTAGGAATTTCCGTAGTGACGTTCGATCACCACACAAACCATTTCCTAACCTAATATTTTTTGCATTTTTTTATACGTAAAGAAAAATAAATAAATAAAATAAAAAAGAGACGCATGCATGATTCTTCTCATTTATGATTTACAATAGACCTAAATACAATCTAATTGCCAATAAATAAAATAACAATAATAAAATGATGAAGATAATAATATAAATAAAATGCAATGCAGGAATAAAAATAAAATAGTAAATAAAAAAAATGCATGAGAAAATAAAAATAAAAAGAAAATTAAAGTAGGGGTGCAAGCAGTGAAAAAGGGTGGTGCAGGAATTAAAAAGCTAGCAGATTGGGCTTTAAATGGTTGCAGGCGCGTGGGCCAAAGAGAAGCGATCTGAGCCGTTGATCTGATCAATGACTTAGAGCACATCTGACAAATGGGGTATAAATACCCGTTTGTTCCCTTTTTATTTCATTTTTCAACTATCCTTCTATCTCCTCCTTTTCGGTCTCCCATCTCTCTCTCAACCTTTTCTTCTCCGATGAGGGTTGAGTTTTTCGGCGCGGTGAAGGCGCCGCCGCGCCGGACATCAAAAAAACATCCTTTTCACTCTTATTCTCAATTCTGGACCTGAAAATTTCAAAAACAAACTTATAAGATCTAGATCTAAAAATGAAAATATTCCTACCTTTTTGATATTTTGGATCTGGTTTCGTATCAGTTTGTGGCTGTTTATGAATATCATGGGTTCGGTTTTGATACGGTTACGTAGTTTTCGAATGGGTGTTGGAATTATGCTCTTTAAGTTTCGGTTTTGAGGCTTGTGGGTATACAATTTCGTGGTTAAAAGTTGTGTGGGTTATGATCACGGGTTGGTTTTGATAGTGTTACTGGGTTGGATTTGTGTTCTGGATCGTTTGTGTTGCTTCTGGCAATTTGGGTGATATGAGGGTTTGATGCTTGAGGTTGTTGGTTCATAACTGTGTGAAATTTCGATCATGGTTTTTTTGTGCAGGTTCTTTGATGTATTTTTCGTGTTGTTTGGCTCTTTTTTTTCGTCCCTTTCCCTGATGTTTCTTGCCTCGTTTTATTAAATTTCAAATTTTCATTTTATGCAACAAATTAAACCTGATTAAAAGTGACATGAATGGACTTGATGAGGAAAACGTGTTTTGGTAATTTTGGACTGAAAAGAGTTGACACTGAAAAGGTGCTTGAGATGGTGGCGTGGAACCGAACAAATGGACCTTGGACATTCTTTTTTGAACTCTTTTTGGACACATTGAAAATAAATTAAAATAAAAATAAATAACCTAAAATAAAATAAAAAGGAATAAACCTAAAAATATAAAAATAAAAATAAAATATAAAGCGATGGAACTAACATAAAAAATAAAAACTAAAGATAAAAAATAAAAGATTAATAAAAAGTGAGAAGATGGCCCGAAATCGGAACAAAAATGAGGTATATTAAAATACCTCTCTGCCGAATTTTACTCTGAAAAGTCAGAGAATATTCCAGATTAGAGGGTGTATGAATGTAGGATCTTAGGATTAAAAATTGGGGTATGACAGATGTCCCTATTTAAGTTTCTTCGTCTGGATGATTTGACCTAAGATTTTGTGAAATGCTCGTGATGCAAGTATGAATGCAGGATGACAAAGATGATTTGACTGCGAGATAAACAACAACAGGATACTCGAATTTGTTGAAGAAAGGGATCTGACTTCGCTAGGGGTAATGTAGTATCACTGGGAAAAATGGTTGTCTACTATCGTATTGATAGATGTATGAAGACAAGTGACAAGTATGACCTACTATAGGTATTTATTGTATGAAGGTATGATTGAAAAAGACATTGTCTACTATTTGTATGATAGTTGTATGAAGGTAAGATTGAGAAAGATGTTGTCTACTATCTGTATGATAGTTGTATGAAGACAAATGACATGTATTACCTACTATCAGGATCGATAGCTGTATGAAGGTAAGATTGAAAAAAAGACATTGTCTATTATCTGTATGATAGTTGTATGAAGACAAATGACGTGTATTACCTACTATCGGGATCGATAGTTGTATGAAGGTAAGGTTGAAAAAGACATTGTCTACTATCTGTAGGATAGTCGTATGAAGACAGATGACATGTATTACCTACTATCGAGATCGATAGTTGTATGAAGGTAAGATTGAAAAAGACATTGTCTACTATTTGTATGATAGTCGTATGAAGACAAATGACGTGTATTTCCTACTATCGGGGTCGATAGTTGTATGAAGATAAGGTTGAAAAGACATTGTCTACTATCTGTAAGATAGCTGTATGAAGACAAATGACAATTATTACCTACTATCGGGATCAATAGCTGTATGAAGGTAAGATGAAGGTGACATCTTGTGACCTGATACACTGGGATGACGCTTTTAGAGAAAATTGAATATGTATTTGCAAGTTGTTCATATGGAGAACCTACCACTTGACAAAAGGTAAAGAGTAAATGCAAGTTGTTCGTTGGTTGGAACTTGCCACTTGGAATGACTGATTATGACATCTCTTGACCAGACACACTGGGGATGACAATTTTGATGAAAATGATGATTACAAGTTGTTCGTTTGTAGAACTTGCCACTTGAAATGATTGATTAGTGACATCTCTTGACCAGACACACTAGGGATGACACCTTTGATGAAAATGATGATTACAAGCTGTTCGCTTGTTAGAATTTGCCACTTGAAATGATTGAGGACTGAACTGAAGAGGTACGACCAAATAAGACTCTGGGTGACTAATGCAACCATGTATGAATGATGTTGTGTATATGTTGTGTATGCATGAATGTATGAATACGTGAAAGTAAGAATGTATGAATGTAAGACTGTATGGCCGTATAAATGTACAACTTGTATGACTGTAAGATTGTATATGATAGATGAACTCGATGAAACGAGACAAGACAGGTAAGATGGGAGGCAGACTGACATCGCAGTACAAACACTCGGCAACCTTCCTTGGAGATGATACTATTGTGAATAAATCAAGCCGTTGATGGGGTAAAACCCGACATAAGGTAGCAACTGATGCCTCCTGGGGAGAAAACCCATTGTTTAACCAAAAGTCTGGAAGAAGTTATCATTTGTAAACCCACACAGAGTGTCCTTCCACTTGAAAATCCCTAACTTTTGTCTGCACCGCCCTTTCGGGTTTTCAGTCCACCAGAAGTATATTCCTTTTTATGCCCCTATTTTTTGTCTGAACCGCCCTTTCGGGGTTTCAGTCCACCGAGACGCTCTCTATTGCCTAAGCTGCCTTTTCAGGTTTTCAGCTTAGCGAGCTCTTTTTTTGTATATTTTTTGTATTTATGGATTGTGACAGCATCTTGCTCAAAGTAGAGGTCCTCTCCATAGTGTTTAGCCATGTTTCTCTTTCGCAGTGTAACTGTTCTCGAGGCGGATGTTGATGTACGCTTCACCTACTCACGAGTTCAAAGAGAGTGTGTTTGTTGTTCACATTTTTCAAAACACATGGAAAAGTTTTTTTTGAAAAATTTTTTGTTTCAAGTATTGCCATCAAAAATAGAAGAAATTTCGCAAGCAGAATGAATGAGAATTCCAAACAAATGGACAAATACTCGAATTTTATTAATGGAGTGGTGACCTGCCAATGGCATGGCTCCACGAATCTTTGAAAAAATTTGGAAAATAGTAAATATATGGGAAAGGTACATTGAACACAATAACCGTTATTCTCCCTAACAACTTTGAATTCCACCGTTCCGCGTCTTTGATTTGTTGATGCTTCAAATCGAAGGTCCTTTTGACAGTTAATGTGCCACAAGTGGATTGTGTCTAACCTGATGCAGTTACTTTGTCATAATCCTAAATTTTGCATAGATCGCCCTTTTAGTTTTTCAATCTAACCGGATAATTATTTTTCTTCATGTCTCTAATTTTTGCCTGGAACGCCCTTTCGGGTTTTCATTCCACGGATCTAATGAATACATGTATGCATGATTATGCTACATAAACAGTGAAAACACTCTGAGGTTTAGTCCATAATGATGGATTCAAGGGTGAGTGCGCCACATGGTAGGGACTATGGTTTCACATGTACCTGTATTTCGGGTTCTACCAAGTTCCCAGAGTCCTTAACCCCTTCCGGATATTATTGGATTACGATAATGACTCCCGGTCCAACAATATTCATAAGAAAGTCTCGTTTGAGTGTAGTATCGCGTGCCAACTAATTCAAGACTACTCTTGACTAGTCACCGCACTACGCCCTAAAAGGATAAGAGGGGTTAAAGGTAATCTAAAGGTCCTTAACTTCGTAGGATACTTAAAAATAATAATGCCAAACATGACTACTCATGAAAACATATTATTACTTTTAAGGAGCCTCTGTTGAGCGTGGTTATATCACATGTGCCAACACCTAAGAGTACTCTTGGCATGACACTTTGATTATACCACCATCCTATCTTATTTGTTCACTCACGTTAAAAGAAAAATAAACATATATACATGTATTTCCATCTTTTATCTTTATTTTTATTTTAAGCAAGTTATAACACAAAAAATTAAATAAATTCAAGTTAGGCTCAACCCTCTTAGGGGGAGTCCCTAGTGAAGTCGTCATTTCTGTCACGGTGATTTTCGGAGATCAAGCTATTTAGTTTAGCGTTGACTCACTAATTTTATTTCACGACTAAACTTTTAATTTTTCAAAACAAAGGGAAAAAAGTTCGAATAAACCACATTTTTAAAGATTTTGTGTTCGGGGGTTAGTTACGCGAAGGGAAGGTGTTAGCACCCTAAGCGTCCGTAGTATCCTACGAGAACCTCTTGATTTTATTTATGTTTTGGCTATAACTTGCTTGTTTAAAGAAATGGAATTAAAATGATGATTAAAGAAAAAGGAAAATTGTTTTTTTACATTTTTTATGATTTGGAAGGACAAGGTCCTTTGCCTACGTACCCGTGATGGATCAAAAATTCGTAGTTTGGGGTAAAAATACCGATTGATTTGTTTTTGTGTTTTTTATTAGTTTTAAAAAAAGGTTGTAAAATGTAAAAGCCAAAGGGGCAATAATAGAATTTGTTTGTGTTTTTTAGATTAAAATAAAAATGGCTCAAATATAATTAAAGTAAATTGAAGTTTTGTTTTAAAAAAAATGTAAAAAGGAAAATCACTTGATTCAAAATCAAGGTTTATTTTGAAAATGTATTTTTTGTGAATTTTTTGTTATTTGCATGTTTTTGTTCTTTTTAATAATTTATTAAAACCTAAAAATGTGACAATAAAATAAACGGGAGGAATTTCCGTAGTGATGTTGGATCACCACACAAACCTTGTCCTAACCTAATATTTTTTGCATTTTTTTGATACGTAAAGAAAAATAAATAAATAAAATAAAAAAGAGACACATGCATGATTCTTCTCATTTATGATTTACAATAGACCTAAATACATTATAATTGCCAATAAATAAAATAACATTAATAAAATGTTGATGATGATGATATAAATAACACGCAATGCAGGAATAAAAATAAAATAGTAAATAAAAAATGCATGAGAAAGTAAAAGGGTGGTGCAAGAATTAAAAAGGGAGCATATTGGGCTTTAAATTGTTGCAGGCGCGTGGGCCAAAGAGAAACGATCTAGGCCGAAGATCTGATCAACGACCTAGATCGCATCTGACAAATGGGGTATAAATACCCGTTTGTTCCCTTTTTTATTTCATTTTTCAACTCTCCTTCTCTCTCCTCCTTTTCTGTCTCCCATCTCTCTCTCTCTCTCTCTCTCTCTCTCTCTCTCTCTCTCTCTCTCTCTCTCTCACTCCTTTTTTT
>Ga0228711_1004299_pt1 | contig 21945 bp, 9 predicted proteins | sample MedpolnodulmetaG_2_FD_177996 | JGI IMG/M metagenome (GOLD analysis project Ga0228711, IMG submission 177996) | Root nodule microbial communities from Medicago polymorpha collected in Santa Monica, California, United States - brown nodules | ecosystem: Host-associated > Plants > Roots > Nodule...
TAAAAAAATAGCTTATCATCTTTTTTTTTTGCATGGCACTTGTGAGGAGCTTCTAGAACATGCATTTCCTGTTTAAGATAGATGACAAAAAGATACCTTCCCCTTATACACAACTAAGCCCCTATTATTAGTGCATGCTGACCTCCGCCTAATACCAAAATTAAAGAATTTTTTCCATAATAGCACGGTTAAGCTACATGTGGGGAAGCATTAAAAAAAACTACATGTGGGAAAAGTCCAACCAAGTTACGTAGCCAAATCATTGATTAAGATTTAAGCACCCATATTTAGAATAGGATAGGATACCCCATGACATACCACTTATATCATGATCTTCAAAATCTATCTACAAGATTCTAGTTACTTTAGTGTGTCGAAACATGGTTGGCTTCAAATGCTCTAATAATTATATATGGAGTGAAACCTTCCCATGTGTATATAACAAGCAATACACTGTAGATAATCAGCATGTTGTCTGCATCAATTTTAATTATTCTGTTTCCTTCAAATGTAAACAACAAGGACATTGTCAATGACTCGATGTCTTTATCTTATAGATTGCATGCAACTTTGCGTTGTATATTTAAAGATCTTGTGTAATTTATCTGATTGATTATTGGACTCATCAACGACGCCTTTCAACGACTCTTTGACGAATTATTGCTGTAACAAATTAACAATATAGAACTATAGGAGCTTCATGAGCAAGTGTTACTGAATACTGAGTCACAATCCAATATTAAAAATATTTAGCACACACAAATGAAAAAAGATGAATAAATTAGTCATATCATATATTTTACTTTTATATTTTAATTTTTTTTATTTATATTTGTATGCTTAAGTATTTATTTTATTTGTGTTTGTGACTAACAAAGACTTACTCAAAAGTTTAGACCACGAAATAAAAACTCACTTTGTGAGCACATGGTATGCTGTGTTGGTTTCCGGTAACTTAGATGGGGTTCATTAGCCTACATGTTCTATAGTGGTTGGATTGGACTGTTAATGTGTAGATGATTGTTGAGTAAACTCATTAAATTGCTCAGATTTTCATGAATTTTATCCATAGACAATTACGATCCAATCAACGTTTACTCACAAAAAATATCAATCGAGAGTTACGACTTGATAAATTGAACAATTTATGGAACTCATTGAACAATAACCTAATGTGCAGTCTAATGACAATTGGGTCGGACCAATTTATTTCATTTATACAACCAAATTTCTCATGCTAGAGTAGACTAGAACAGAGCAACCTATTTGACGGCTCTACTAAGTAGTATTTTATAGGTTGGACTTTTTTCTTAATTAAATTTAGCTATTCCCATTGTGATGCTATTGTAGACAGGAGAAAATAATATGAAATAGGGATGAGGGGTCAAGAGAAACTCGTGTATGATCACAAAATTTTGGACACGAGATTGGTATACACTCGTAAAATTTTCTAATTTTTTTTAAATCAATTCCTTATTTTTATATTTTATTCCTCAAAACAACATAAACTTAGAGTGTACTTGGATAGAGTAATTAAAAATTCTTAGAAAATTAGAATTTTAGGAATTCAAATATTTCAATTGAATTCAAATGTGTAGTTTGATTTTCTTAGAATTTCCAATTACTCTATCCAAATTAAATGCACTCTAAGCTTTAGGTTGATTTGATGAACATAACTAACTTTTTATGGTTCCAGATAATAATCATTTATCTTAGGACATTTTTAAAACTTGGTATTATTAAATTTTATTTTCAAAAACTAAAAGTATTTTCGCGCATAACAGTAAAGATTAGTTCATATAATCGTAACTCATTTATGGAGGTATTATTCTATGGCCACAATACTAAATTAATAGTGTTTGGACTCAGACGTATAAAAATGTTATCCTCAAAATATTCAATTATTTTTTTATCAATTTTTTCATTATTATTAAAAAATACTTCATGTATGTGACCAAACATTATTTATTTCGTCTTCTAATAAATGTATTTCATATGAATCAATTAATTAAGGATTGAACCATGGACCAAACAAGTAAGGAGCTACTACTACTTTTATCAATGTATAAATATAGTAAGAAAAGAAATGAAGGTAAAATGACAACCACAAAAAATAAAAAGTGGTTTCTGATTCCCAGACAGGTTAAACCATCACCAAATTAAAACAGTTTTATGTGAACACTGTACTACGTTGTTCAATAATGGCACCATGTGACTATAGTTTCATCTCATCCACTCGAAACCTAATCATACATTACCTAGGTAAGCTCGATGTGGCTGTTGAAACCAACAAATCACACCACGCCATTCCTTCATCAGTCTCATCCCCCAGCCCGTACAAAACAAAAGTAGGAGCCAACAATAAGTTAACAGAAATATCAATGGCTGTGATCACTCCATCTGTACTCGTTGTTTCATGCAAATGGGGTCCACAACTTTGGACTAGATCGCCGGGGATTATTGAAATATCAAGGTTTGTGTGTACTGTACTGGTGTAAATGTAATAACCTAACCCCACCACGACTATAAGGGGTAATGGGCACAATTGTTTATGGGTTACTTTTGGTACTTCCATGTTACTAAATTCGGCGAATTAGGGCACCAACAAACGTGGCGTGATATTGATAGGTAGCTTTGAATCTAAATTGAGTCACAATCTTTATCTATTGCACAATGGGTTGGTGCTCTCCTATTGGTTGGTCGTGTCTAGAGTTAACAACACCTCTCAACTTTTTCTTAAGAATTGTGTTATTTTGAGACTTAAAAAAAGGAGAAATGATATTTGTACAACCATTTTGATACAACTTTCTCCCTCATACTCTCATTTTGTTTTTATTCTCTCTCTCATCCTTTTCATCTCTATTACTTTTGACCAATGAGAAGAGAGAACAACAAAGTAGCCTCAAAGGTTGTACCAAAATGATTGTTAAAATATCACTACTCTAAAAATATTCAGACTAAGACCATGTGCAATGGTGTTGAATTATGTTGTTGAAAGATGAATTCAACCCTTGGATGCAATGCAATTGTGTATTGAAAAGAAGAGAAAAATGATATTGAGGAGAGAGGAGTAGAATGAGTTCAACATTGTTGAAGCATGACGCAGAGGGACACTTGGCACCTTTTTGTTGGTGAAAACAGAAGCGCGCATCACACGCGCAGACAACAGACCTGATTAAGTATGTTAAGGAAGTCATTTTGACACTTATGAAATATTATTTAGAGTTGATGAACCATTGTATCAAAATAATACAATGATGTTAATTGAAATTGAATTCCAATGAGAATAAATTAAAATGTAGATTTATTTTATGGGATGCTGTCGCTTGAAGTCATTAAAGCAGACCTGTATAAATATAATTATAAAGATCAAGTTTATTGTTATAAACTTTGATAAATATATGACGTTGATTAACTTAGAGACGTCTTAGTCAATCTTATATGATGAAAGAAAAATGTGTTCGTCATTTGTGTATAAAGTAGCTACTAAACAAAGCCCCTTGGGATGAAATAAATTTGTGTACATTGAGGGGATAGGGACTAAAGCCACTCGAAATTAATAAGTGATGGGAACCCAACATTTGTGATTGGAGATCCCATGAATAAGGTTCATATGGGTAAGAACAAGTCACTTATTAATTCTGCTAGCACCAAAAATTAGTTATGTAATTTTTGTTCTCGTCCCTTTCCTATGGTGTGTGAGAAGTGTTAGACACTGCATTATTAAGAGGATAAGCATATAAAGCTTTTAATGAATTTCATATCCCTTATGGGTGGTGTATGATTTGCTGCATACACTTGATGAAATCACCTATATGAGTGTCAAGTGGGGCCGCTTGCATGAGATCTTGGCAAAATCTCTAGAGCTCTCATGAATATTAGGCACGCGTATGACCTATTAGCGCACAACCGCGTAACAACAAGAATTGTGGGGGTGTGATGCGGGTGATAGACCTCTAACATACACAAGAGTCTTTGGTTCATATAGCTTGCTACACCAAATTCACTGTGTGTTAAGTTTACCATTCTAGGACTGTCTCATATAGCTTGCTACACCAGTTTGATGCATCACATCCACGTGTTAACCCAGAAAGTCTTTAAATCATTTTCATTTAAACTTTTGAAATATGTGAGGGATTGTTGTATATTTTTAATTATTATATTTCAAAAGTTAAGTAAAACCAAATCTCTCCAAAGTTATGTTTTCACGTTTTTATCATTTTCGAAATTAGCTACTTAGTCAAAAGCCTTGCATATATTTCTCAACTGAAAAATGGTTTTATCATGCGGCTATTTTTATGGAATATGTGGCACTAATTATATGCCTTTGACATTGTCCATAATGGGAAGTTAATCATCTTTGTTTTTACCCACGTAACCTACCCATTACTTCTATATACATAAGACAAAGTGTACTTGCTACAAAAATATATCAACCTGCACATACTATACACGCATAAACTATCTCACTTCATATTTTTCTGTATACAATTATTCTCTCTCATCCAAAATATTGAGTTTTTGGGTTACATTTCCTGATATTTTTAAGATAAATTTGAGTTGTTTTGTCACCTCCGGTTATGATTCATAACGGGGAAGAACTGTTGTATCCTGGAAGGATATGCACTTAAGAGGCGGATAAAATCCTCAAGGACAGTGACTATGTCACGCCTCAGATTACTTAATAGTGTGATGTTTTGCAGGTTTGCTCTAATTTGATTTGTGAAGGTTTTGATAGAGCCGTCGGCAACCAAATTCAATAAGTTTCTTGAGCTTTATTTTACATTATTAATAGTCGTATTTATTTATTATGATATTTCTCTTTAATTTCTTACTTGTGATGATTTCCACCTCTAATTTTGCAACAATTATCAATATTTTTTTTATCATTAAAAAAAATATTTTAATATGTGTGCCCAAACAATATACATTTATATTTGTGACCATATAGACTTTCTCATTGCACCAATTATTAGTTAACTTTCATTTTCAACCTGGGGTTAAAAAAGTACTGTCATTGTCGAGCCGTCCACCTGTTACTGCTATTGGCCGTAGCACCTCTCCTCCTCCTATCAAACGGTCAAAGTTTCACAATCACAATCCCCAAAATATAAACATTCTACGTGTCCCTCATTAGCCACTACCACTGTGCACTCCTCTTTTCTCCATTGGTTCTCACAATTCACACTCCTTCTTTTCTAACCAGTATCTCTCTTCCTATCGCCACGTTTCCTTCTTCAACCAATCCCATTCCTCCCACTCTTCCCTATCTCCACTGTTCAAACACGTGTTTTTTCTTACACGTGTCCCTTTCTCACTTTCCTATAAAATAAAACCTACCCTCGTGTCCTTCACTTCATTCATCGTCTCGTCTCTATGCATTAACATTAATATTCTCTCCTTCTCCTTCTTTTTCATCACTTTTGCCCTACAACACCAACGAAAAATACAAAACAAGAGAGAAAGATCATTATGGACGGTAGAGGAGGTTGTTGCATCGTTAGAAATGGTGCACATGATATGTCTACCATGGAAAAAATAATGCTTAGGTTTCGTCCTATAGCACCAAAACCTGTAGTTCCCGGAACCACAACTGCTTCCGATGGTACTTCTTCATCGGACAGCGGTGATGCTTTTTTCAAAACCAGTAGAACCAGAAGAAAGTACGTTAAAAAACTGAAGCAAAATAATACCACTGGTAAACGAAGGATCCAACGGAAGAAAAGTGTTTCATCACCGGAACAGGTTCATCCGGGGCCAGTAACTCTTCCTTTACTGCCGGAAACTCCGGCGAGAGAGCAAACCCTAACGGAAGAAAATAATAGTGGAAAGCTGTGGCTGAGTTTCAAGAATTGTAGCAAAGTAGAAGCTGAAACTTACCGTTGGTTCGGTGCGGTGGAGCCGGTGACGGTGCAGTTAACAGTAGAGTGCGTAACCGACGCATGGGTGGAGGGTGAGGGGCTAGGGAATACAGATGAAGAGAGAAGTGCAAAGCTGATGATGGACACGTGTCCAGGGTTTATATCGGACGGTTATGGAAGAGTGACGTGGACAAACGGTGCATACAGGGAGATGATGGGTGAAGGAGTTGTAGCGTTGGTGATGAAAATAAATGGTGTGGTTTTGTATCCGACGTTCACGTGTAGGGTTAGGGTTGTGCAGTTTGCGTGTGGAAGGGAGAGAAATATGTTTACGTTACCTTGTGATGTGTGGAGAATGGATTGTGGTGGGTTTGCATGGAGATTAGATGTTAAAGCTGCTCTTAGCTTGAGATTAGGTTGCTAATTAGCTACCTAGTACTGAGCTTAACTCATATTATAATCTTTTTTTCCCAAAGGTATCACTCCTTGATCAGAATCAGATCATGATATTGCAGTTTTACATTTTCCTCCATAAGAAAATGAAAATTTTAAATGAAAATGTGTTTTTTAGTAGTAGGTGATTAGAATTAGAATCATAAATGTATAGCACAAAGCTAGCGCTTGCTTTGAGCTTGGAAGAACCGGTGAGCCAATGAATGTACACTTATGATTATCGTCATGTAATTTATGTTTTTTTTATGGCTAGACTCAACTCATAGTCATAGCTATTGGTGCCTTCTGAATTCTGGATGAGATTTTTTTTATTGTTGCTCATTTTTTTAATTACTGTAAATTAAATCATTATTTTTTTTTAAATTCTTAATAATAAATATGTCTTTCAAGTATATTTTTCCCTTAAATTAATAATTATTTATTCAATTTTTTAATGTTATATACTACTACGTCAAGAATCAGCAATTTGTTTTTGTGTAGTGTTGGGCGAATAGAATGAAATAGCCTTTTGGTGGAATCCAGATGCATGGCTTTTATTTACCACAATTTTCCTCGATTACATCATAAAAACTAGTAGTTATTTTGAATGATAAAATGTGCTGTATGGTTTTTTTTTTAATTAAAGGGATAAATTAACGATCATTCCACCTAAATAAATAAATTAACGACTAGATCGATCATCACTCTATAACTCAGTGGTCACTTCTGCTTCAAGCCTCCATATACCCTTTTTTCCAATGAAAAAAAAACATTTAAATATCTAAAATTATGGAAATTTAGGAATTTATCCTTCATCAAAATTTTGAGGCTATATAATTATTTTATGTAAATTTTGATGCGATTTTTTTTTGTCAACTAATATTTTAAATATCTGAATGACTGACTGCACATAAAGAAAAACAAAAGCCGCATAACGTGTTGGGGGAGACAGGACATGGAGGGTGGGGGCAAATGAGTTTAAAACTGGGTTGAAAGTAGGAATGGAATGGGTACGTGGTCGTATTGAATTTAACTTGGGATACCCCTTAACTTCAGCTAGCTATGAACTCTGGTATTTGCTCATTGCACCACGTTGCTGCATCAGGACAAACCATTTATAGACTGATATTAAACGTGCTTTCAAATTGCCAGCGTCAAGATTCTATTTCTTACTTTTTTTCAAATTAAAACAAAATGTAAAGTTTATCCACTTTTTTTTTAGCCGAAACTAACCCTCAATTCTTGCAGGGTTTTGCTTTCTCAAAAGGAGAAGATGGTGAAGAACCTGCAACAAAAAGATAATGATTGTCTTTCCCATTGTTGTTAAAGTAAGGAAGAAGCTAACTAGAAATTAGACATCCTATTATATATGTAACTTTAGTAGGTTTTGTTTTAGTCAAAAGACTTGGAACTCAAAAGCATACACTATTGCACTATACCTACAAACAAATGAACTGAAAGGGAAAGAGGGAGTGACGTGTTGGTGGGAAAGGAGAATAGAACGGTGTTGAGGTTCAAATATATTAAAGCAAATTAAGGTTCAAATAGGGAAAATACCAAAATTATTTTTAGTCTTAAAAAATAGGCAGCAAAAGTACGATGATAGCCATTCAAGTTTGACCCTTTGTTTTAGATTGGTCTTTTAATTTTTATTTCCTCAAGTTGTTCATTTATGTTACATTTTTAGATTACATGTTGTTGGTATAAAGTTTCTCTCAGGATCTACAAAAGATGGATTTTCTTCATTCAATGGTTATTTTATCTTTCACAAGAATTATATATTGAACCTTCAACAACTTTCTCAAGGGGCATTTATGTTACATTATATTTGCGTTTGTAACATTTTCTTTTAACAAATTATGTTAAAAAAAAAAAACATGTGTGACATGTCACTTAAACAAATAACTATAATCAGACCTAACATCGTTTTGAAGTTTTACTAACTTTGTGTCCTGTGTGATTGATTAAATGTAAAATTATTATTTTTTATTTGTAGTATCTTTTGACATATCAAAAGATTGACTATGAGTGTGACTCACATTTTTTTTATAGAGTAACTTTTTTTTTTAGAAAGATAGAGTAACACACTTGTTTCTTTAAACTATATTTGCATACATTTATATGGGCATATGTCATCTTATTTAATGTTTACGTTTGAGGTTTATGGTATCACAATGATAAGTAATGATAAAAATATCATCCATTAACCGTAACACACTTGTTTCTTTAAACTATATTTGCATACATTTATATGTGCATATGTCACCTTATTTAATATTTACATTTGAGGTTTATGGTCTCACAATGATAAGTAATGATAAAAATATCTTCCATTAACCACCCTCCATGACAATGTTTCAATCATCTTCAAGAACAAACTTGACCATGACGAAACCATTACCAATATCCATGATTTCAAAACCTCCTGGATTTTCACAAGAGATTTACAACTAGCACAACCTTCCAGGATTCCTCAAGACATTCAAAGACCTTGTCATCAACGTGCACCATAGGGTCTAAGCAATTCTCGTTTTGACAACCAAGTTACGAAAGGTTCTCTTTGTAATGTGGAGTCATGGCGACATTAATTCTGACCTATGGTCTTTTCCCTGAACGAGGCTTTTGGTTGATTATCATATGATGGTGTATGCCCAGCAGCAGAACGTCGCCATAGCTCCACGTCCAACCCCTAAATCTTAGAAATTAGCGGTTCCAAAGAATATCTAAAATAAAAAAATAATATGTGAGACTCTTACTTAGAATAAATAATTTCCTTTAGAAAAAAGAGTTACAAACCAATGCCGCTACTCCATAAAACAACTATTCCTCAATAAAACTATATATCTTGGTAACCAAATATGTTGGATATTTAAAAGAAAAAAGAAGAGCTAATAACATTAGCCAATACAACATGGTCCAAAAGAAATATATGACCCTATATCGTGAAGAATTTAAATCAAGTGTGACTCAGCAGCCTCATTTCAGCAAATTAGGTATATCACAAGCAAAATTTGTGGTCCTTAGCTTGCAGTATGACCTGCCTCAAAGCACCAATAGGAGCTAATATCATCAACGAGACTCCAAATACAATGCAAAACTGAGACAAAGACAAGAAAAATCAGATTCATACAATAAAAAGTAACAAAAATACACCAATATTAGAAAAAAATTATAGTTTACATACCCAATTTGCGAACCAAGACAAGCTAAATATCCTGGGTTTGTAGATAAAAATCCACATTATGCAAGGAAGCTACAACCATCACAAAAATAATTAACATCAGCATTTGCTTTCTTAGCTTCACAAAATCACAGTGTCACTGTGATTTTGTTGAACTCATCATTGATCCAAACATGCACGTAAGATATTTTACTTTTCTTACAAAATATGTGGTTGGAGCAAAGACAAATCCCCCAAAGAAGCTGAGAAGCCCACCAAAGAAAGGAAATGTAATTGCAAGGACCATGGTAATTGCTGCATATAAGTAATTATTAAATTAAAATTCTCTATATACATGAAATTTAGTGCATGAAATGGAGACTTCAACTTTTAAAAGAGAAGGAAAAGCAAACTAACAAACATATAAATTTCGAATTGCGAATCGAAGAAACCGAGTTGGCTTGAAATTCATCTTCTCTGCCAGAAATGATTCTAACATATGAAACACCGGGACAGCATAGACCTAACAAGAAAATTAATTAAACGTAAATAAAAAATTCCAAATTATCTTTCAATGCACGCAAGTGCGCACATGTACACACAATGAAAGATAACAAATTTTGTCACCGGAATCACTAGACACTATAGTAAATAATCGTAGTTGTTAATAAAGATTCAAAGTTCTTGATTGAACATCGACTTAGATAGAATGACTACAATGACTATAAAAATCATTATCTACGGTGAGTCGGAGCTCGTACCTGATAACTTCCAACCAGATGAACAACAACAAATATATTAGCGGCAATAATAAGCCAACGAGGTTTCTCAAGTGATAAAAGGATGTTATCATCAACAGAGTTTCCAAAAGCCCGGTAACCAAAGATAGTGACTGGAAAATAACACAAAGCCACTACTAAGTAAGCAACGATCATTCCCCTCCACATGGATACTTTGGAGGGCTTTTCAGGTGTGGAAGGGATTGTTGATTGAATCTCCAAAATCACATTGTGGCCTGCATATCCAAAAGCAATATCCCCCAAACCACTAAATATACCAAAGACGTTTCCTGCTTTGGTAGTATATCTGCTACCATATTGAACATCTGGTAAGGCACCTCTGTGAATTGAAGCTATCCAAGCAATGGTTGAGTAGCTGTTGTAAGAGGAATAATAATTTTATAAGGTCAGTTTATTACTGGGAAAAAAATTTGTTAGTTACTTTGGCATGGTGCTAAGATCCGTTATAAACAACTTCTTTATATCAAGGATCTGATAATACCATGCATTATATGGTCATTGATTTGAGATCGAACAACTCAAATTATACATGCATTAAATCAATTTTAAACGATCTCGACCAATGATTAAAATTGGACCGTTAGCAAATAACTAAAGTTCGCGAACTAAAATACATTTTTCTTCTAGACTAGAAAGCATTGTGTTTCTCAATTCATCATTAACTTCAATTTTTTTTTTCATTAACAAGTCTTAAACCCTTGCATGCTTTTATTTTGCTCTACAATTTTTATTGAAAAACATTATCATTAGAAAAAGTCATGATATTTAAAGTTACGAAATTCAAATTTAAATATTCTCTCAAAAGGTTTTAAATCTCACTTGCAATTCATTACAAAGAATTAGAGTCAAATACCATTGATGTAGCCTACCTCAGAGACATGACAGCCGCGACGAGGGAAATACCAGCAACGGAGTTGAAACTAGGGAGATGGGAGAGAACATATTGAACAAAAGCAAACACCAGAATGAAATAATTTGTCTTAATAGGCTCACAATCATCACAAAGAATCTCATGAAGTTTCTTAAGAGATTTTGCACCAATAACCATGTAAACTATATCAATGCCAACCTCCACCATTAATTGTTGAGGCACCACAATCCACAAACCAAGTCTTTCACCAAATGCATGTTGGCCCAATTCATGATACTTGTCAAATCTTTTTCCTTGTACGGATTCATGCATTTCAATCATTTGCCATGCAGTGTACAATGTACAAATCCATGAAAGGACCAAAATCGTAATGCCTAAACCCCTGCTCCACAACAATTAGAGTGTGTGAATTGAACCCGTATATATAAATAAGTAAACATATATTAATATATCCTACGAAGCATAGACATGGACCGCATATGTCGGTGTAGTACTAGTGGTGTCACACACCGACACCGAAGATTCTTTTTATCAGAAATGTCGGTGCTACATAGAATATATCTATATTTTCAAATGTTGATGAATTAAATGGGTAGAATAAAAACTTGAGTAAAAAAAGTTAACCATCCAAGCTGAGACATAGCATAGGGGAAGCCAAGAACTGCAGCTCCAACCATGGCAGTGACATTATGAAAAGCAGAGTAGCAACACTTTGCGTTCCTGGATTTAATGTTGATATTTGCTTCAGACATTTTTGTTCTCTTTGTTTGAAACGGTTGGGTTTATGTTTTCTTCCGGACTTCCCACTTTCTCCTACTTTTGTGCAACTATAACATATATAGCGGTTTCCATTCAGGAACTTTTATTTTTAAATTTTCCAATATTTTATTTTTTTTAAATAAAAAGAAAATTTAGTTTCTAACTTTCTATACATTTTTTTTTAGTGAAATTTAGTTTCTAACTTTCTATACATAGATGTTAAGAAATAATAAAAAAAAATACGAGGAGCAGATTATTTAAAAAAAAAATTTACGTTTGAAGATTGTTTAAATTTTCCTATAATAGGAATAGATAATTACATAATATCATTGATATGTAGAATGAGTTGAAGGAATGTTTTTCCCGTGGTGTTTTCATACGTATTTCAGAATGTGTGCAATGAGTTGAAGGAATTAGGAATGCTTAGGACATTAAACTAATCAACATTTGAGAAGACATGTTGAGGGAATGCTAGCAATCAATATGACAAATTGGTGAATTTGCTTCTGTTGAAGTTGTTTGTAGTCCCACATCGCTCGTGTTCTCCGGAGTCAGGTTAAGGATTGCGATGTGGGAATTGGACACAGGCTCACGCTAGGCGTGAGGGTGGGTGTTGAAGTTGTTTGTAGTTTGTGGTTAGTCCCCAGGTGTCAAGTGTATAAATATGTTTGAGTACCCTCATCATTTGAGCTAACTTTTGGGATGAGATCCAAACTTATTTAACATGGTATCAGAGCCTGGATAAGGATTGCGAAGTGGGAATTGGACCCAGGCCCATGCTAGGCGTGAGTGTGGGTGTTGAAGTTGTTTGTAGTTTGTTGTTAGTCTCATATCGCTTAGGTTCCCAGACTGTTAAGTGTATAAATATGTTTGATAATCCCACATCGCTCAAATTCCCAAACTGTTAAGGGTATAAATATGTTTGAGTATCCTCATCTATACAAGCTCATTTAATAGCTTCAAGGCACAAATGTGATTCAAGGATCATCGTCAACTCGGTTTAATGTGGTAGCGCAAATTCCAAACTATGTTCACACTTCCACAAAAGTAGCATCTATCTTATATTTCCTTGAGTAGCTCAAATTTTGGATCTTGGATAATTGTCTCAGGAGCAAGCAATCGCATTTGCTCCTCTCTATCACTCTTTGATTCTTGGAAGCACATCACACCTGTCCTAGTTAGGTTGTCAAATGGACATACATCCTATGCAAACTTTTATGGATCTATAAGTTTATCACCTGATTTTCATGTCTTCAATGGGTGAATTGATTGAGGGATTCTAGTTATAGCTCCAGTGTCTACCTATCTAAATAAGTCTTGTGGCACTTTTGTTTAGGACATTTATTCAATAATAGGTTACTGAATATTTATCATGATTTTCCCTTTGTTTATATTGATGCTAAACTTTGTACTTGAATTTTCTTACACCCCTTGATGATTTTAGCCATTTTAATTGGATAACTTCAAATCTAAGTCGGAAATGACTAATTTATTGTAATAACTGAAAACTAATTCAGCACAACTATCAAAACCAATGGAACATAATGGGCCAGGATAAAGAATTTTATTTTTTTATTCACGGGAGAATAAAAATGTTAATAAGATATCTTTTAATGACGCAATCAAGTTAATTGTCAAAGAATTATACATTTCTATCTTTTGATTCCTCTTCAAAATAAGTCATGCCATTTTGACAAACTAACTCGTGCGATTTTAACATGTATACATCAAGAATAAGAATAAAATTACATACCCTAGTGATCCCTAAAAAATACATATCTTAATGACTTAAAAAACAAATTGTAAATGTATATTCACTCAAATATTTAACATTTATATAAAACAATTTTGAATCAATATTAATTCAAATATTTAACGTGATATATACAATGTAAACTTTTCTATTCGACGATAGTAAACAATACTACAACTTAGGAAGAGGAAGAAAAAAAACAGTAGAAGAATCATTACAAACAATAAAGTAGATTTTTGTAGGTAAAATGATTTTTTCAATATTTATCAGTTTGATATGTTTCATGCTAAATTGAATTAGTTTGGTCTAACAAGGGCTAGGTAGGAAAGCGATAGAAAGCATGAGAGGAAAGGGCTATGTAATAAACGTCTGGCTCACATTTCTTTCTCAAACATGTTCTCGTCCTCACAATTCATGACGAATCACATGGCTCAAGAGACAGGCAAAAGAGCACGGCTTTTCAATAATCCATAGTACTAAGGCGACATTTAAAAAAATGCGCTCGAGCTTTTATTTTAGAGTAGTGATATTTGAACATCCATTTGAGACAATTTTTGTGACAACTTATTTTCTCTCTCTTTTCATTGGTCAAAAACAATGGAGAGAGAAAAAGGAAGAGAGAGAATAAGGGGGGTGTATTGAATTGAGATTTAGGAGGATTTTAAAAGACATTTTAGTTATAGAAAAATTTTGAGGTATTCAATCAAGATTTTAAAAGATTATAAATAATTTCGGTGGTATTCAATTAAGATTTTTTAAAGAGTCCAATAAAATCTGGTGGTATTGAATCAAGATTTTTCACAGCTTAAAAATTATCTCTTGGTATTCAAAAATCTAAAGATTTCGATGGATTACTTGCTTTAATAGATTTTGTGAGACTTTTTAGTTGAAAATTTAAAAACCAACAATCTCATACAAAGACTTGAAATTTATTAAGATTGTTTTTGTTCATGGTATATGTTCTTTCGGTTTTTCTTCCGCTTCACTCATCAACGTGTGTTCTTGATACATACCTCCCCTCCTTCCACTTTTTCTTTTACCTTTTCCAGATTATTTTTTTGTTCTCGTCGTTTTTTGATTGTTGTTGTTGATCACATTCTTTTTATTTTTCGGTACGGGTCGTTGATCAGATTCTTTTATTTTATTTGTACTTAGATCATGTTAGCTTCATGTTTATTCTCTTCTTTTTTTTTCCTTGTTCTTACATGTTTATTCTATTATCATCAACATTTTTTTGTAAGGAATAACTTTGATTTAATTAGTTATTATTGTTGTTATAATCAATCTCATAAAATCTTAAGAATTCTCATAAATTACTTCCAAATCTTAAAGTCTATGAGTTAAAATCCCTCAAAATCTTGAAAGTTAATACATTCTGTTACAATCTTTTAAAATCTACAAGATTTTTTTCACCAAAATAGTCTTTTAAAATCTCAATCCAATACATCCCTAAGAGTATAATGTAAATATAAAAGAGAACGTTGTCATAAAGTGATTGTCCAAATATTATTTCTCTTATTTTATAACTTCAAATAACAAAAGCATTCAACCAACAACAGTGATCATATCAAGACACATGATTTTTCTAACATTCACGATAACTGCTATGCACAGACTTTTCATTTCATCTAGGAACAAATTACCCACTTTTTCTTAATGAGATGCATACTTGTGTTTTATCTTGATGTTAGTTTATTGAAATTTTACTGCTACTTTCATGGCGTATTTGTGAACATGGAAAAATCGGTTATTGTAGCCCAAATTAAATTCTGTAAATGCATAAAAATCCAAAACAACTCATTGCTTAAGGTATTCAGCAACCAAAAACACTACCGTTCAATAAGGGACAAGCTTCACAAGTTCAGGAATTCAACTTATTACATTTAAAAAAGAGGCCTAACGGCTGCTAGGCTAATAGACTGTAAGAAACAAAAAGTAGGCCAATTTATAGCACTACCACGGTAATGTAACAGCTTAAAGTTGCTTTGCAATGTGAACAATGAGGTCAACCACACGGGTACTGCAGAAAATTATACAAAACAGGTATTAGATGACGGAATGAATAAGCGTGTATCTAGTTGAATTGCGCTTCTAGAATTTCAATCAACTAGGATTAAGATATCAACCAACAATAAACCATATGAAAGGTCAGATTGAAGATTACCTGTAACCCAACTCGTTGTCATACCAAGAGACAAGCTTAACAAAATTGTCGTTCAAGGCAATTCCTGCCTTGGCATCAAAGATGCTTGACCTGGAACATTGATTACACACAAAATTAACTCAATTGTGATGACAATAATTCTATGAAGAAATAGAAAAGAAACATTAGCAACGAGTATAATCGACATTTCTAAACTGCCTACTAGTATCATATTTACCTGGTATCACCGATAAAGTCAGTGGAGACGACATCATCCTCGGTGTAACCAAGGATTCCTTTCAAGTTGCCCTCAGACTCCTCCCTGCATAAACAGAAATGTTAAAAATCATAGATCTAAGAACATTAAGTCCTGCTAAACTAGTCCTAGCAAATAACTTATTCACAAGGGGTGACACTGTGCATTATTCACTTACTTGATAGCAGCTTTGATTTGATCATAGGTGGCAGCCTTCTCAAGCCTCACTGTAAGGTCAACAACTGAAACATCCACAGTTGGGACACGGAATGCCATTCCGGTCAACTTTCCATTCAAAGCAGGAAGCACTTTGCCAACAGCCTAGTAAAACACACAAAGAATGAAAACCACGTCCAGAGAATCATTACACTAAACGACACTAAAAGTCTGAAAACAGGGTCAAATATTCTCACCTTAGCAGCTCCAGTGCTGCTAGGAATGATGTTAAATGAGGCGGCTCTTCCACCTCTCCAGTCTTTGGCTGATGGCCCATCAACAGTCTTCTGGGTAGCTGAATGGCAAATCAGTGTGAAGTGTGAAAAGAATGAATTAGGAACCAAATAATATAACAAATCCAACAGCAACCCACTAAAACTAAACCTACCAGTGATAGAATGAACAGTGGTCATCAAACCCTCAACAATGCCAAACCTGTCATTAATAACCTACAAGATAAACAGGAAACGGTTAAGGCCTCATATGGCAAACAACGTGATATTAGAGGATAAAATATCAGTTGGCTTGTAATACCTTAGCAAGTGGTGCAAGGCAGTTGGTAGTGCAGCTAGCATTGGAGATGATATCAAACTCTGGCTTGTATTCCTTCTCGTTAACACCAACAACAAACATGGGAGCATCCTTACTAGGGGCGGAAATGATGACCTTCTTGGCACCACCCTATATCAAACAAACAAAAACATAAATAATCCCACTACACTTTATACAAAACTAATCAATGAGAACATCCATAAGTTGTGGCCTGCTAGAAATAGTGTGATATTGCAACCATGGTTGTCAATCGCAGGTAGCAGAAAATAAAGGTTTGTTAAAATTCCGCCACGCAATGGTGATATAGTGCCACTATAGCAACTATTCGACAACATTTTTTATACTAAATTGTGTATCGCATAAAATAGCTGTGTCCAAAACCTGCTACACTGTAGCGGTACAGTGCCAGTATAGCTGCTATTTAAAAATACTGATTGCAACATTGATCTGAATAACGATATGGCATGCATGTTTTAACAGAGACAAATGTTACGGCAGTGTGCAAAAAAACAAGAAAACCATGAGCAAGTTAAGAAAATAGATATAAACAAAACCGGCACCACATAATAATATCAACATACATGTGCAGCAATTGGGAAAATAATAACTCAAATTTTAGTAATAATATCAACATATATTTGCAGCAACTGGGAAAATAATAGCTCAAATTTTAGTAATAATATCAACTATTATGGGCAGCATTTGGGAAAATAATAGCTCAAATTTTAGTAAACAAGTAATCAGCAACAAAAAAGTGTAGCCAAAGAAATACAAACCTTCAAGTGAGCAGCAGCTTTGTCCTTGTCGGTAAAAACACCGGTGGACTCAACAATAATATCAGCACCAGTGCTAGCCCATGGGATCTCTTCTGGGTTCCTAAAGCACAAAAAAATAGACATATGAATCAAAGACACAAACTATTCCAACTATTAGGTAATTGATGATCAATATTATACTAATATTAATTAAATAGTAACAATACTTATTATATTGCCATATCAAGCCGAAATTGAATACACATAAGCATAACAATTGAAAGATAGAACAATATTATACCTGTGAGCAAAGACAGTGACTGGCTTCTCACCGAAGAGAAGGGTTTTAGAGTCCTTAACAGTTAGTTCATCGTTTTTCCATTGACCGTGAACACTGTCATACTTAAACATGTATGTCTACACACAGACAACCAAAAATTCACAAAAATAAATCAGATCTAATTGAAAAAAAAAAGCTTAACAACACTCAAAAAATAATAGACAAATAAAAAATGAACGAAAGAATTTTGTACCATGTAATCAGTGGTGATGAAAGGATCGTTAACAGCAACGAGTTCGACATCATCTCTCTTCAAAGCAACTCTAGCAACCAAACGTCCGATTCTTCCAAATCCTGTCAGTTACGAAAAAAATTAAATAAAATTCAAAAATATAAATCCGATCTATGCAGAAATGAAAAGAGATCGAAGGAACTAGAATATTTACCGTTGATTCCGATCTTGATCTTGGCTGATCCACCAGAATTTAAAACAAAAACAAAGGAAAAAGGAAAAATCAGATCAACATAGAGTAATTGAAAAATTAATAGAAAATTAACGAAAAATTAAGGAAAATAATGAAGCGGTTATGAATAATTACCACCCATGGCTGAAGAAAAAGAGGATGAAGTGAAGTAGTAGAGAGTAGAGTGATAGCGGAAAGAACGAGGAAGAGTAGAAGGTTTGTAGAAGAAATGAGAAATAGGGTTTTAAGGGTAAATATATAATATATTAAAATAATGACTTGTTTGTGGGGGTAGGTCAAGTTTGGTTCCGGGTTTTATTTACGCTACGTGACCGGTGCATGACCCGTGATACTGCGCTGGTAATTGTGGTTTGTGTTGTCTGTTGGGTGGGACCTAGCACGGGTTTCTTTCTACTTTTTCGTTGTCAGAGTAGGTTCTAGATTGTGGTGAAATGACAATTTAGTGATGATGCTTTTGAAAGTGATGAATGAAAGAGAGTAGGGGTAAAACTGTCATTAGGTTATGGTATTAGGATATTCGTTAGTTTCGTTGTAAAGAATTATTCACCAATTATTCGTGAGTTTAGTGAAGTGGTTAGGTGGCCACAAGATTCGAATTCGAATTCGAGTTCAAGGCCCATATATGTGTGGCCAACCTGGTTTTCACACACATTCCTTTTCCTTTTTAGCGGATAATAAGAATAAGAGGAACACTTTTGTACACTCTTATGTTCATTTTTTTATTGATTTAAATCATGGTGGATTTATATTTTGAAAATAGAACCAAAAAAAGTAGTGGGGTATATATTAATTTCATGAAATAAAAGAGTGAAAATGTTAGAGAGAGTTCAAAAGTGAGTGTTGCTATAATTTTTCATATTTATACTTTAACTAGGGCGATCTATTTTTGGACTAGTCAGCGTATTTTTTATTCTTATTCTTCTTGTATTAAACATTGGTTGATTAATGATAATAATTAACTTTGATTTGGTAAAAAAAATCATTTTAGTCTTTCAATTTCTGACAATAATTTACCATTGTATTAAAATTTTAAAATAGTCTTTTATCGTGCATTATGTCAATCAAAATATTTCATTAAGTTAAAATATTATCCTAATAATGTCATATAAGTTCCACAATATAATTATTTATTCTCATATCAACCAATATAAGTACTTATTTATTGTTGGATACTATTTTATTGCAAAATTTCCTCGAATAGCTCTAACAAAATTTTATTGCGTTTAGAAAAATGCAAATTTATTTTTGGCACAAGTATATAATTGGTCATTCGAAGATTTGTTTGTAAATTTTCATTGAGAATTTATCAGTAGTTTGTTATCAATAGCGAGCAAATGACACTAATAAAACTAGGAAAATTCTATGGTGAAGTCGTGAAAATGGCTTTTCTGATGAAGTCAACATTATAATATTAAAAGTGTAGTGAGTAACACCTTACTGTGTACAGTGGCATTAAAAGTCCAGTCTCCATAGTATCATCAATTCATCAGATTAACAAGATTACACTTAATCTAATTTTATCATACCTTGTTTTAAGTGTAACACCCCACAAAGTGTAACACTTAAGACTATCACATAATATCATTAAATATCTTTGCATGTTAAAGATGTCAACGATAAAATAGTACCTGTAAGTCCAAGATGTTGCAAGCATTACTAGATGAATTACTATTGATCATTAATCAGTAATTAACAATTTAAAAATGAATCAAACATTAAAATCAAAATTAACTTTTTCAAAAAAGTCAGTTTCCGAACTGCACCGTAGAAGCACCCATAAAACTATTATTACCATCTTAAACCATAAAAAAGGGAAAATATTATGAAAGCAATAATGGGTAATGCGAAGAGATTAACTAAACCGTTAATAATCCTTCAAAAAAAAAAAAAAAAAAAACTAAACCGGTAAAAAAGTGACAAAGAATATTATAACACTTATCGTGAAACTTAATTGTAAATGAACTTATAAACTCAAAGTGGGATATGTGGCATATCAACTCCCTCTTTATTTATTAAAAATAAATAAAAAATACTCCCTCTTTATAAATACAGATATTTATTCACGTCCTTTTGAGCAACAATTATAACGAAGGGAACTTACCTTTTAAGTACTTGGGGCTTCCGGTGGGAGCAAACTCTAGCACCTTAGCCACGTGGGAGCCTCTCCTTGAGCATGTCCTTCTTAATTCGATGATTAATGTTATCCCTGTTTTCTATCTTTCTTTCATGAAAATGCCCCAAAAGGTGTGGAGGAAGTTGGTTAGGATCCGAAGAGAATTTCTTTGGGGAGGTGTGATGGGGGTCGGAAGATTAGTTCGGTTAAGTGAAGGACGATTTGTCAACCGAAGGGGAAGGGTGGACTAGGTGTTAGGGACATAAGGGTGGTGAATCTTAGCTTGTTGGCTAAATGGAGATAGAGGTTGTTGAATGGGGATAATGCCCTTTGGAAGGAGGTCCTTATTGAGAAATATGGGGATGATGTTACGAAGTTGGTGGAGTGGGGAATTGAGTGTTGCCCTCTGATCGCTTCTAAGTGGTAGAAGGATTTGGCTACTCTAAAAGGTAGAGATGGTGACCGTTGGTTCAATGAGGAGGTTCATAGAAGGGTGTGAGATGGTGCTAGTACCAGGTTTTGGTATGCAAGATGGAAAGGGGGATTTTCTTTTCGTGAGAAATACCCTAGGTTATTCGATATGTCAACTCAACAAGAGGCTTTGGTGGCGGAGGTTGGGGTTAATAAGGGCACGAGTGGGGAGTGGTGCTTTGTGTGGCGTCGACGTTTCTTTGTTTGGGAGGAACAATTATTGATTAACATGTTGGAAGATTTGGAGGGGCATGTGTGGTCACAAGGAGAGGATGATTGGGTTTGGAAGCTTGAGGAGGAAGGAAATTTCTCGGTTAAATCTATGTACTCGAAGTTAGAAGGTGGGATGATTCTTGAGAATTCTTGGAGTACGGAGGCGAAGAGAGTGTTTTCCCAAATTTGGAAAAGCCCAGCTCCTTCAAAAGTTGTGGCATTCTTGGAAGGTTTTGCTTGATCGTATTCTAACGCGAATTAATCTTAGGCGGCAGAATGTTCTTCCTTCAGAGGTTTTGGTAAGGTGTGTTTTGTGTGACGTAGGGACGGAGAGATCTAACCACCTTTTTTTGCATTGTTCGGTGGCTATAGGGGTTTGGTTGGAGTTGTTAAATTGGGCGGGGTGTATGTTTATTATGCCACATAATGTTTTCGTCCATTGGGCTTGTTGGAATGCGGATGCTGTTAATAAGAACACAGTTAAGGGGTTTATGAAGGTGGGAAAAACCACAAGAGGAGGGGGGGTGGAATTGTGTTTTCAAAAACTTTTCTTTCTTACGTTCTGAAAAACTGTTCCCAGATTCAGAGTCTGAAATAGTTCAGAGTCTGACTATAAGTTCAGAGTCTTAGTGCAGCGGATAATAAGTAAGAGAACAGAGAAAGAAAGAACACAAGCAATTATACAGGTTCCTTCCACGAACCGGAAGTAGTCCTATCCCCCTTGCACTTCCAAGGAGAGTTCCACTAAAATGTAATGTCAAATTACAAGTTGCTCAATCACACAAGAAAGAGACTTCTCAATGCTCAAGGACAACTCCAAGAGAC
>Ga0228711_1004300_pt1 | contig 21941 bp, 12 predicted proteins | sample MedpolnodulmetaG_2_FD_177996 | JGI IMG/M metagenome (GOLD analysis project Ga0228711, IMG submission 177996) | Root nodule microbial communities from Medicago polymorpha collected in Santa Monica, California, United States - brown nodules | ecosystem: Host-associated > Plants > Roots > Nodule...
TTAATCTAGAACTTAATGCTTTTGGGTCATTTAATCGGTTGGGAAATCGTCGATTAAACGATCCAATCGACTTTGTGTTTGTTTAAATGTTTGGGAAATCGACATTTAAACAATCCCTTAGAAATAACGATATCATTTGGACACAAATGATATTGTCGAGTGATTGTGATAATATCGTTTAAAAAGCTAGAATCCCTTATTTGATCGGGAGATTGCAGCTGTTACGCTTGGTTGATGTCTCTGACCCCAAGTGAAATAGCCTTATCTCTTCTCGTTTTACTTTTAAGTCGAATAAAGCAATAGTTTTCCACAAACAAATAATTTATACCCAAACACTTAACGTGATGAATATTGTGAAAATGCTTATGAAATACGCAACTCCCTACGGAAACGATCCTATTATACTTACGTGTAAATAGTTTTATGACATGTAAAAATCTTACATCAATGTACAACTAGAAATTTACCATGAACATCAGTACTAGCACCAAGAAGTATTCCAGATTTGTACTTGAGGGATAATGGCAGAACTTGCTTATCATCCATCATAGCACTTTGAAGACTTTGTGAAACAAAAAGAGAATTGTTAGAGCGCTTGTGTTGAATCACCCAGTAAAAGATCATATATTCAGGTAGCTTAAGCAAAAATAAGCATAGGCTAGGATTATGGAACACCACAACCAGAACCAAAGTATCACCAAGATAACACAACCTATGCCAATTCATTTTACATGCATTCCAACAAACACGTGTTGCTTGAGAAAGAAAACCATGTAATTTCCTAGGCTCGAGAATTGATAAGGACAAATGGCCACAATTCTCATAGAACCATTTAATAAGCAAATTAAAATCAAAATGCATATTAACTTCTACGTAATAATTATTATGGTAGAGATAAAGCATAGCAGCAACATAAGCTTCCTTCAATCTAGAAAAGGGTTTCGCATCTCCTGAAAGTAGACAAACCTTCGGTGAAATCGCACCAACTCCACTGTTAGTGTTGACAACCTTGTCTGGTGGTGTTGGGGGCGGACTTGATTTTGACATTAGTTCGGCAGGGTAGCTGAGAATATTATGCTCAGGCACCAAAGAAAATCCATTTATCCTTGTCGTCGATGTTCGAAAGGAGGAAACAGAAGCTAAGAACAATGGTGAGCAATGTTTAGCCTTGGAGGAAACATAATTTGAGTCAATGAGAATATGAATCCCTAGATATAGATGGTTCGATTGAATGCAATCCAAGTTTATCCAATGACACCGCGGTTAGGGTTGGTGACTTGAGTGGACCTGGATCATATGGAGAAGTGTCGAATATCGGTACATCTAAACCTGATTGTAGCTGCAAGTAACCAAGAGAACATGCAACATCGAGTAACACCTTCGTGGAATCAGAATCAAACAGTGGTAGTGGTGGGGTTGACTTTTGATACGGTGGTTTTGTTGAAAACTGATTGGTCATAGTTAACATATGTGAAGGTTGTTGTGTAGGGGTCCCGACAATGGAACAAAACAGTGGTGGCAAATTGAGAGGTTTTGATACATATGGGCATAGGATCGGAGAAGGTAAACTGGTTTGTTCAACACATGGAAACAATTGCGAGATAGCCTCCTGTTTCTCTTCCTTCTCCAACAACGTCAGTGTTGTAGGTATCTCTATATGGTCCGTAACAATGGGTAGCATGGTCGAAGTTGTGCAATCAGAGTTGGACGTCGCCACTTCATCTTTTGGGAGTGGCAAAACATTATGAAATTCAGGGTGAAATTGCCATAGGAAGGCGATGGTAAACGATTCCCAATTTGACTTAGGGTTGCGATGAGACCACCATAGCCACCATGTGAGAGCAGAGCCTCTCATGGCTAGAACAATTTCGATGAGCTTCCAAGCATCTGATAATCCTCTAGAATTGAAGCATTTTTTAGAGCAAATAAGCCACCAATAAGCATCTTTGCTGCCATCAAAAATCGAAATCATCATCAACGAGTGTGATGCAGCAGGAAGGAGATCGACAATGAAAGCACCAATGATACACTCTAATTATTTTAGAGCGAAGAAAAAGGCACTCTTCGAGTGAGTTTCAACTCCTAAAGAGAAAAAAGATGAAGGAACGGGCACTCTTCCAGTGAGTGGAAACTCCCAGAGAGAAAAATAGATAAGAATTATGGAAGAAAGTGAAACCTTGTTATTATTCATCATATCAGAATTAGTTCACTGTTACATCATATATAGCCAATCTTGGTATAACCACTTGCATAATCTAAGGAAAGGGAAATAATGGAATTGTAAATTTAGGAAAGAAAATAAACTAAACCATAAAATTAGGAAAGGGATACAATTGAATGTAATCCTTCATCCAATGAGGTCGTATCAGGGACCAACTGCTACATGTATTGTTGGAGGAAATAAAGTGAGCACGGTAGCTATAGAACTCAAAATCCATTTCTTTAGAACACACAGTAAAAAGCTTATTTTTTTTACCAATTTTACACAAAAGTTATCAAAACCCGTAAAGCTTAAACTTAGACACTTAAATCAATGCATTCAGATCTGAAAACAAAACTCTTGATTTAAACTTTGACTATGGATTTCATTGCAAGATGATAGTTTTTACATTTCTACTCTCAATGAAATTGGGGTTTAGTTGTGTCAGCAATATAAGAAGATTATAACAATTTTGTTTTAGAATAATGGATGACTAAATAAATTAATAAATTGAAAACGATGGGAAATTTGTTACTATGTAAGCAGTCAACACTCCAAAGCTTGAGGTGGCTGTTATCCACAATATTGGGGACCGAAGAAAAGATGAAGATTAAACAAAGAATTTGAGTTTTTAATTTTCATTTTATTTGTATGGATTTGAGTGTGTATGAAGATGTATGATGATGATGATGAAGAATAATTAGAATGAAGAAGATGAAGAAGAGGAAGGAAAAATCATTGGTACTCATGGAGGTTGAAGACAACATGATAAAAAAATGAAAAAAATAAAGTCCAGCTAGACCATGATGAAATTGATACTCCTCATTAATCTAATGGTGTACAAAAAACTTATGCATTGAAAAAGTTGCTTTGTACCTATGCACAAATTTGTGTAGTGTGTATACTAAATGGCACCCTCATTACATTGTGGCCTGTCAAAGTGTGCTTTATCCTAACTCTGACACCCACATTTATAATAACTGAAGCGTCAAATTGTTTTTAGGTAGTTCACGTAGTACTTTTTTGGCTAAAGTGCACTTTTCCCCCCTTAACTTTCCAAAAGTTGCGATTTTGGCCCCCCATGTACAAAAACTACAAATTTGACCCCCTTTGCATCTTTGGTCTTTTTGGCCAATTTTGACCAGTCAAAGCCTACGTAGCACGCCACATGTGTAATTATTGAATTAGTTTTTTTTAAAACCATATAATCGTTTTTTAAATTAAATAAATGAAAAATTAAATTAAAAATAAAATACAATAAAAATAAAATTCAAATCTCAATCTTTTATTTTTTTCTTCATTTCTTCCTCTCAATCCCAATCCAACCAAGAAATATGTGATTATGTGGATTAACCATGTCCCATGCCCAGAAATCTCAGTTACTTAAATTTACCAAACCCTGAAATGGTTCCAAATCCTAAACTCATAAAAATTGAATAAAAACACAAAGCAAGAATGGTTACATACTGCCTTTAAAAAAATATAGATCCAAATCCTCCTCATCAACATATGTGAACGGGAACAAGAGTTCGGAAATTTTAGTTTCAATTCTTATTGTTCGATTCACAGTCACCATTGACCTTGAAGGAACTTTCTTAGATTTGAATTTGGTTCCAAAATTTCTTCAAATTCGACCTGAACTACCTGAACTTCTCTCTCCTTTTTATCTCACAAACCCTTTCACATTTTTTTTTAGGGATCTTATTTAAGTGAACCTGCAAATTCATTCAATCATACAATCCAGAAAAAGAAGAAAATTAGCAACAACTAGAAATTGATAAGCTGTTTATGTGTTCTTCTCTCTCAGCACACAATAACCTACAACCCAAACCCATGCCAGAAGCAAAAAAACTTCAGGTCGTAAGAAAACACAAACAAAAGGAAGGAAGAAGACAAATCGAAGATGGGACTTCTCCCTGAATTGCACAAAACTGAGCATCAAACCTATTATTTCGCTTTAAATCCAATCGATTTGAATGGCGATTCGCAGTGGCAATGCTATTATCGGAATCACGACGGTAGGTTTTGATTATGGATCTGAGTCGTTAGAGAAAACGAATTTGAACGAATTTATGATAGAAAAGGAATAAGGAGAGATTACAGAGTGAGTGGAGTTAGGTTGATGATGATGGGATCTGTTTATGTTGTTTGTTGGTGGTGATAAGGTTGATGATGATGAAATTGAGAGTCGAGGATTAGAGTGTAAGAAGAGGAGGATCTCTAACTTTTGTTGTTAATTTTTTTTTTCTGGATTAGATTTGGAATGATAAGATGAAGATTGAGATTTGAATTTTATTTTTAGTTTTTTTTTCTGATTTTTTTAATTTAATTTTTCATTCATTTAATTTAAAAAACAATTATATGGTTTTTTTAGTTTTTTTAATTCAATAATTAAACATGTGGTGTGCCACGTAGGCTTTGACCGCTCAAAATTGGCCAAAAGGACCAAAGATGCAAATGAGCTAAATCTTAGGGGGTTAAAATTGTAGTTTTTGTACATGGGGTGCCAAAATCGCAACTTTTGAAAAGTTAAGGGGGGAAAAGTGCACTTTAGCCTTTTATTTTTTTCACAGACCGACCAAATCTATTAGATTTCTCATCTTCATGACTTATGTTGAGAACAACCCTTGGTGTTTATAATCATGATTTTTTTGTTTCGTATTATATTATATTTTTCATTAGTTTCAAATAGTAGATTGGTCGTGCTTAAAATCTACTTGGTCACTTAAATTTACTTTGGAACTTCATTCAAGGTTTCTATTATAATCTAGGCGATTATAAGTTTATTTGGGTAGAAGTTTAAGATTTAGGTTTAATTGCATTTTTAGCCACTTTAGTTTTTCAGGTTGGCGATTTGAACCACCCAATTTGAAAAACTACGGGTCAGAAGCGCAACAAAGCCTATAAGTTATGACTGTGCGTGTAAACAAAGCTAAAAAAATGGCTATTTTTATTTTTAATTGTATTTTTGAAATGAATTCATTGTTAGTGGCGAACTCGAGCAATTTGAACTCTTATGATATATTTTTATTAACCCCAACCCAAAAAAAAAAAAATATACTAAGAAGCGTAAATTGACACATATTGTCATCAATGGAGACAAAAAAGAAAATTGTTATGAAAACTTCCTTGACACATATTGTCATAAATTTTTGGATGATAATTGATTAAGTATTTGTTGTTTTTTAAATCAAACGTACCTTTTAAATAAAACTAAAGTTTGTCGATATCGATGGGAGGAAGGGTAGGAAGATGTGGGATGGGAAGGGAGATGTGTTTTAGAAGAGAGAACAAAAAGTTTGTTCCAAAAGTTTTCACAAAATGGTTGTACAAATATCATTACTCTATTTTTATAAAAAAAAATAAAAAATAAAGGGGTACGTGGGAAGTAAATAAAGAGTGTAGAAACTGGACCGAATTTCCCTGAACGGGCCATTGGGTTAGCCCAAAAATAAAGAAATCCAATTCCAAGTTTTCTTCGCGACAAAACCCTAATTTCCAATTTGTCAAACGAAAACCCTAATTTTCACTTCAAGCTGAAACAGAGAGGAGAAAGCATCCACCGTTCCAGCGTCTTCGTTTTCGACCCGTTCTACAATGGCTGTAAGTATCTTTTTCCCTCCGATCAGAATCTTCTATACATTCGATTAGCTTATTATCGTTATTCCTTGATGCGATCCAATTTTCTCATTGATTTGTGTATTGAAATTTCTTACAATGTGAATTATTTTTCTAATTCATGCTTTGCAGACTATACCTGTTAATCCCAAGCCTTTTTTGAACAATTTAACTGGAAAGCCTGTTATTGTCAAACTCAAATGGGGAATGGAGTACAAAGGTAAATCCTTTATTATTATGTTGCTAATTTTCTACATTATAAACAGTTACATGTTTCATTTCAGTGTTAATTTTTTTTTGAATTTAACAATGTATGCATATTTTTAATAATCTGTTATTAATTTTATTTTGTTGTTTTGTTTTTATTTTGCAGGTTACCTTGTTTCAGTTGATTCCTACATGAACTTGCAGGTACATTTCTAGATGCATTAGTTGGTGCCGGTTTTGTCGATTCTTTTTGCCACTTCTTTGGCTTTGTTGCTATAACTTAACTAATTTTTAATATTTGTGAACTTCTCTGTAGCTGGCCAACACTGAAGAGTACATTGAGGGAAATTTTACTGGGAATTTAGGAGAGATTTTAATCAGGTGACTTGCATCTCATCTATTTTATTTGCTACTGGTTTTTGTGTTTTGGCAGGATACACACTAGCACATGATTTCTCAACATGGTGTTTACTTTTTTAATGTGTTTTTAAATTGATGTTGAAACTGGGAACTAAGTTTTGTTTATCTATCATTTGAAATCTCTTTTTATGCTCTGTTTCTATTACATGTTTGATGAGCCAGAAGATATATGCTATATGGTTTCTGAAACCTATTCTTTGTTGTTGATTTCAGTAAAGTGGCCTCGATGTAGTTGATTTATAATTTATTGCTCAAAAAATCATTTCTACAATTCTTTTGCTTATATTAGCTGTATGATTAGCTCTTTTCTTTTTTCAATAAAGAAACATTTATTAAGAAGATACCGACTCAGCTGTTAAAACAATACAAAGGAAATAAGAATATTCTTCAAACCAAGTCCTATTACCCCAACAAGAGCATGCTTAGCCAACAGATGTGCTACATTGTTCGCTCTTCTAATATGATAAGGAAATGCTTCTGAAGCAATGGGCCTTGCCCAAACCAGATGGAACTAAAAGAGCCCACATAATCACTAAAAGATATGTGACCCAATATCCCGTTAATGATACCATTAGCATCTGATTCAACATTAAGTTTCCTGTAAATTGAGACTGTGCTCTACCTAGGGCATGTTTGCATCTTAGCACAAGCGCTTATCAAGATAAGCTTACATATGTTATTTCAATGCAAAAGATGAAATAAATTTAAATTGTTTTTGTATCAGTTGTTTTTATAAACTATATTAGAGAACTTATGAAAACAAGCTGAAAATAGCTTTTGAAAATCATCATAATTTGTTTTTATGAGTCCCAAACAGTCTTACAAACCTTATGCCAGTAGATAAGCTCAAATAAGTCAATCCAAATAGGCCGCTACTCCTTCTAGGAGAGCTTTCTCCTTCACTGTTAAAGCAATTAAAGGGCCAACCAGAACCCCACTTCTAGTTATGTCTTCGTTAGCTTGGATGTCTTAGTTATGACATATTTTATGAACTCCCCAAATGGGTGTGATGGTGTCATAAAGTTATGTCTTGCTCTTGTTTGTATATATGTATTTGGGGTGCAGATCCTCTCCATTTGGGAAGAAAATGGCAATCTCAAGTTCCTTTGATAAAAACATGACATGTGGAATCTTAAGAAATCAATGGTTCACGTTATTTATTACACATCAAATAGAAAAGATTTATTCCAAAAACAAAAAGAAAATATTACTTCTTCATCCTGGGATCATTCCTTGCCGCCCTGCCATCCAACTTCAACACCGTCTGAACTGTGACCTTCCCAGATTCCTTCTATCCTTGTATCAGCTTTGTCTTTTAAGCTTCAAAGTTCAATTTTAATTTCTATAGATTGTTTTTAGTCTTATAATCTTTTAATCTTCCCTTTCATTTTCTTTAATATTTTAATTTTTCTCTTCATTGATACCAACTGATTTTTTCGTTTACCAACATATGAATCTTTCTTGATATCATGTGATTGTTAATGGGAAATTTTCTTTTGATCTATTAACCTTAACATATACATTACTGATACGGTCACATAACCTTTACTCATAAATCATAACTAATCTGAATTGGCATGGGTTGAAGATGAGATGGGAAATAAACAGATCAATTGATAATACCCACCTCTCATACAATTCAAGAAGAAGACAACTCAAGAAGAAGAACCCCTGTGAATCTACGATGACTTCATATGAGAGAGTGAGCATGATTTTCTATGTCTTCTTTATTAAAATTAAATAAAATAATTGATAAATTAAATTAGAACCATTGATTTCTTAAGATTCCACATGTTTATCTGAGGAACTTGAGATTGCCATTTTCTTCCCAAATGGAGAGGATCTGCACCCATGTATTTGTAACCTTAATATTTTTAGCACAGGTGAAATTCATGTCAAACTGTTATCCTTGCCTTGTATTTATGGTGTGTTGTAAATAATGTCTGGCTCTGGCATCGGAAACAATATTGTGCATGTTAATTTTTTTATCTTCTGATGAAAAGTTTGGCACCGACTGTCTGACCTCTTTTAATAGTGTAATTTCTCAAATATGATAGTCAAGTCTAATTCAATTGTTTGTATTTGTAGGTGTAACAATGTTCTCTATATGCGCGGAGTACCGGAGGATGAAGAAATCGAAGATGCTGCTGATGACTAGAATTGACTATTGACTGTTATGACATAAAGAAAACTGTATTTATCGTTTGTATCTTCACTTAAATGAGTGGGTTTTTCTTGTCTAGGTGTGTGTAGAGATTTGAATCAATGATACCCTCAACCATCGGAGGTCTATGTTTAAATTGTTCAAATTATGTCATGATTCACTGGAAATCTGATGTTGATACTATTGGAAATTAGCATTTAGTTTGTAGTTGTTTCAAATGGGAAAACAGGAAATACACCAGCTCCTACCATAGGCAATTCCCATTTAATCAACAATGAATGACATTTGACATGAGCGGGACCATTCACCAGGACAATTAACTGATCCTCAAAATTGGTTCCCATCATAATCAAAACATTAAGTACAACAATTCCCTTTTCTAAAGGCATGTGTCGATGTATCGTGGATAGCAAACTACCATATATTCATGATACCAGTTCCTTGCCTAAAACATATTTTTTTTTCCCGTCAAAGACAACATCTAATAAATAAGAAAATTACATTTAATATCATATTTTTACCATTATTTTATTTATCATTTGATAATAATCGTATCAAACGTAATAAGTTTTTGACTGTCTTGGTATGTAATATGTATGAAAAATTAAAAAAAGAAAAAAAAACAACAGTTAAAAATGAACGGAGTGATAGTGATACTTAAAAAGAAAATTTTAATTTTTGTTGATTTTGTTTTTCCTATAACATAATATCATTAACTTGTAACAAAAAAATAATATCATTAACTATATTATCTCTTTTTATTTTGCTTGCTCTGCAAAAAATAAGAAATAATACTATTTTAAATTTTAAAAATTAAAATAAAAAGAACAAAAAGCTTTTAAAAAATCGATACTTAAGAAGTTATCTCTTTAGAAAAATAAAAGAACAAAGCCTTTATTAATCATACCTAAAAAAAACTCACCTTTATTTCTGCGGCTAGTACTTATTGGCATGTGCAATTTTGTACACCACTCAAGTGGTGCACAATGTTAGTGGCTAAAGTTTGGTGTCTTCGTACTTCTGGAATCCTCTAGCAATTTATGCAGCTTTCAATTCGATAACAGCGTTAATTACTAACAATTTTGTATTTAAAAATAGGGTCATGCTAACCGGTGTCCCGGGGCACTGGTTAAGCATACAAAAAAAGGAATTTATTACCATAAAAGAAAACTTTGTTGACTTATTTATGAATTAATTACACAGTTTTCAATGCAATAGTTACTATATAATTTCCCTTTTTAGTATCCTTAACCAGTGCCCCGGGGGCACCGGTTAACATTTCCCTTAAAAATATAATATTGTAATTTTTAAAAAATTAAATGTCCTTCTTTTTTTCCAAACATGATATATAGGTCCAAAGTTTTGACCGCCTTTAATAATGACTAATTATCATAGAGAAATTGTGGGTACATAAGGTGATTCTCCCGTTTCATCCATACTTTTTTTAAATATTGAGTTAAGAATCGAACTTATGGCCATTATAGAAATACCTTCACTAAAAATTTTAGAATCACTTACTGAGAGTTTAGATGAATTAAGCTTTGCAGATTAAATTTGTCAGTACAAGTTTTAAAATTTAAAGAGTGTTTACCGAATTATCTACATCGTTCGTTAAAAAGATCCTTACGCCAACAAAGAAGTTAAACTCACCATCTTACGAATTACTAAACTCTTTCCTAACCTTCATCGACATTAAATCAGTCATTGAAAATACTATATAGTGTAGGTGATGGTGCTTTGAAAGTCCCCACCGAAAACAAAAATCAATCGCCAATTGAATTAAAGTAGCCTGTAATATAACTGAGTCCGAGCTTAAAGGCCGGAAGCGTTATGTGTCATTGTCACAAACAAATATTTTTCTATCAGAGTGATTGACTGTGTTCACCACTTGACATTGATGAAACATGTCGTGCATCATGAATTCATGATAGTCAGGGACTTGGTGTTAAAGAAATTGATGAGTTTGCTGAACTAAACTGAATATGGTTGAATAAGAATACGGCATCACCTAATTGATTAATTATTGTCATCATCATTACAACGGCAGCTAACACCATATATTGGACGTAATGTGAATTCCGCCTATTTAACTGATTTTTCTTCATAAGTGAGGCAGATCAAGCCGTAACCATTTATTTAAGATGTCCAATATATCATTCGAACCAATACATTGTTCATCAATGGCAACAGGGTCGGCCGTGGCCCAACATAGATTGAGTTCAAAGCAAAATCTAAATGATGCATTTTAAGTTATTAATAGTCTGTACAAAAAAAAAAAAAAAGTTATTATAGTATTCGTTTTACGAAAGTAATACTTTTACTAAAATTTTCACTTTTCAAACTTTTTTGAAAGCAAAATCTTTCATTAAATTGTTGTAATCGATTCCGTTTAACAACTCTTTTTCAATCAACAATAAAATAAATTCGTTTAATCTTTCTTGACACATATTCATCTTAGATAAGATAATAACTTTAATTTTGAATTTTTTTCGACAAACACAACAACTATATAAATTGTTAACATTAAATATTTTTATATAATTAAGTATATCGATTGATGTATTATTTTTCATTTGTATTATATCTCTTAAAAACTTTTGCTCCATTATAAAATGGGATATTGGGTATAATAGGAAAAAAAAATTGGAGGCCTTAGACAAAGGCCCTATAATAATCAAGATCTCATTATATTGTTTTTATGATTTCTTTTAGAGAGCCATTTAAAGTTCTTTATAAACATTTTATCGTTAAGATGTAACTTAACATTAATTAAGAAAGAGTCTTCCTTTAAAAAAAATAAAAATTATGAAAGAGTCTTGCTAACTTGTACCCTAAGGACACAAGATGAGAAACTATATGTGAAAATTTGATCTTCAAAATTGTGCATTCATAGCCTTAAAAGGTTACTGATGCATAGCGGGAGAATGGTGTGAGTTCGACCCTACTCTCTGGTGTGTGCGTCTCTTGGCCACTAAGCCATCGATTAAAAAAACCATATTAAAAAAAAAAACATGCTTTACAAAACAGGAATGAAAAATGGAAATTGCATCAGATAATTGGGATATCAAAATTTAATATAATACTAGCAGAAATAATACTCATTTTTCTGCAAACAATTTTATTAAAGGTTTACAATACAAGGAATTGTCTGATCTCAAAACCCTCCTTATAGGTTCATACAATATAAGAAAGCTAAAATACATAATCTATGTATAAACAAAGTATAAGTTACACGAACAAAAAAGAATCCATTTGAAAATATAGTGACAAAGAATGTAGGAATTGTTGCCGTGATGTAACAAGCAGAAGTAACCCCTTCTCCCTCTTTTGAGGGCATAACTGAAAGGGAAGGGAACAAATAAGGCCCTTCCAATATCTTATCTTCAATCCATTACTAGTCTTTACTGGCGTTTTATCATAATCCCGGTTCATCATTACCATACATCACGCAAATATCTGCCAGTCATCTGTAGGTTCTTAACCATGCTCTCAGTCTTGGAATTGTCCAAAGAGCCCTAAAATAAGTATAGGAACTTGATTAGATATTGAATTCACCATGCAAGTAAGCAATACATCTTAAAAGAAAATTAACGGTATGGTGAAATATTAGAAGGCAAACTCTACATGAACAGTAATGAGAGGCTAAAATAGACAAAACAATCTACTACACATAGACAAGATGTAATCATGCTCCAGTTAGCAGAGCTATACTATTTGGCATTATGTGTTGATAACCACATATCACAAATGAAAAACTATTGTGGTCAGCCAATAATACATGGCAGCGAATATTTACCTGTTCTTGCAGAATTGTATGTAGAGTGCGGTGTACATCCTTAGCCATACCCTTGGCATCACCACACACATAAATGTAAGCTCCCTGAGATATCATGTTCCAAATATCTGAAGCCTGCAGAGAGGAAAGTGTTAATTAAGATTTAAGAGAAGGTATAAATTGTAAATTGGCAATTAAAAAGTCTTAAAAGAAAAAGTAAGCACCTTCTCCATCATTTTATGTTGGACATATTCCTTTGTAGGCCCCTCTCGTGAGAAGGCAACAATGAGCTCAGAAAGTGCGCCACCATGAACGAAATGGTTCAATTCATCTTCATAGATATAGTCCTTAAATAAAAAAATATTTTTAAAAAAAAAATTAATAATCCAATAAAAAATGTTACCCTACTCACATGCACACACATTACTTGTCTGCTTAAAGTCAAACCTAAATGGAGAGCAGACAACTTACCACTTGATGGTTCCTGCATCCAAAGAATAAAAGAGAGGGGCCTAGCTCAGCTCCTTCTTCTTTCAAAGCTAATCTTTCCTGAAGTGCAAATAAAAACGCATAAATAATTGGCATGGATGGTTGGATGGAAGAGAGAATTCACAGATCGAACATCAAGTATGTTGGTTCAAACCTGCAAGAAACCTCTGAAAGGAGCCAACCCAGTGCCAGGACCTATCATAATTATAGGCACTTTATTATCAGCAGGGAGTCTGAAATTGGACTGCCTAACAAAGATAGGAGCCCAACTACAGTCCTGACTTTTCTCCAATGGTGCAGAATTCTGAACAGCAAAACAAAAGGCAGGTTAATAGTTTGCAATGAAGGAATAAAAAGTTGAGTATATTTACTGAAAAAACTCACATAGACCAATCTCTAAAATCCACAAAAATTCAAAAGTGTCCACATATCACTGACTAATAATAATATTTAACCATTTCCGTCGACAAATTCAAGTTGATTACTGTACTTAAAGCTAATTTTTAAATCAATTAGACCTGGCAAGTTTTAAATAGTTTAAGTGGCCACAATTTAGGAATCAGGTAAATATAAATACCTTCATCCAAGTAGAACACACTCCTTGATGAATCCGTCCAGTGGGCATTTTATCATGCACTAATGCGCAGGTAACATGAATTCTGGATGGTGCCACTCTATGAGCAATAACGAACAGCCAAACAGTAAGTACAACATAAAATATTTCATGTAAATTAGGAAGGGGAAAAATTACAAAGCCACTTTTCCTCTTTTGATGCCAATTAAGATATGCCCAAACTTGAAACTTGATGAAAATTCTGGGTCAAATAGGTTGATAAAAAATATTTTGGTATGAATCTGGTAATCCAAACACCTCAGAAATTGCAAAATGGCAGCCAAAAGATTTGAAAGATACGCACAAATTCTTTTTCTTAATGCATGGTTAAAGACTAGCAAGTAACTAAGAACTATAAGGCTTCTCCAAGTAAGTGTTCAGTCACAGACCTCTCCCTAGTTCTACATACCAGCACAATCCCACATGCACCAACAAAATGCAAGAGTAGCAAACAGAACTAACCTTGGAGATGATGAAATTGAATAATATCTCGGCTGTAGGCGAGGAGCAACTGATGCAAAAAAGACACCAATTGGAGGTTTGGCTGATGAAAATTCAGCCATAACCTCAAGGAGACTTCTTTGAGAGGCAATCACCCACTCTGCATACTCATCCTGTGAAGGAACCCATATACCAATGAGAAACATAAGCACAAAAAGTTTATTAAAATCCTCAAGGTATTAAAAAAAGTTACAACCTTTCCAGCAGGTGAGGCAAGATGTCTTAGTCGATCAGCTTCAGATGGATCAGATGCATGAGCAGCTAAGGCAAGCAAGGCAGACTGGAACATACATTCAAAAAAAAAATATTATTGTTAACATATAGTGAATCTCTTAACAAGTTAGCAAGATAAAGGGATAAAACTTAAAAGTTGAAATTAAGGTGCAGCAGAACTCAAAAGACGCACCTTTTTAGGTGAACTCAAAACATCTGCGTATTTAGCAAGCGCTGTTCTTAAAGTACAGGGTGGGAAAGGAGGAGGCAAGGAGCTTCCACCCAGAGGTTTCCCATCTTCGTCATCGGTATGGACGGAGAAATAGGTGTCCGGTGACAAACCTAGTATTCTTTCTGCCTCTTCCACAGTGTCGGATAAATTCTCACAGTAAACACCAACATGGTCCCCTGTTTCATATCTGTGAAAAAAACACGATATGCATAAGAATAATTAAAAAAAATGCCAGTACATTATACAAACAATTGTGTCTCTGCATGCATACTCCCACACGAAAATACTTACACAACTCCGGTGCCTGAAATGTCAAATTCTAAATGAGTGCAAGAACGATCTGATGCAGGAGTATGAAGCTCCTTTCGCACAGCCACATTAGCCCTGCATTGGTAGTAAGTATACATGTCAGATTACAGTTTGGTATAACTCAGTAGCCAAATAATATACTGATATATACTGCACCTGACTGGATGATGAGCGTCCACAACAGCATGGCCATTTCCATTAAGCCGCTTTTTTTCGTCCACAGTTGCATCCAATGGATCACGAATAACAACCCGGTACTCCAAAACAGAAGCAGTATAAGGTGTAGCCACAGTTGCATCATCCTCATCTCTTAGCAATTGATCCAACGCTGGCCATAGTTCTTCTTTCCTGAAATATAAGTCATAGGGAAGGAGAAGAGCTTGAAACATCAGCATTGAAACAGAGTGCTGATCCAATATATTCATATCCACTTGAATGATTACATACCATGCAGTAAAATCATCTTCTATACACTGATCATCATCTCCAAGACCCACGGGGACAAGACGGTTCCCACCTGAAATAGCAGAAAATAGGTCATATTAGATTTGATAATACACGTATATCAACGCGGGTAAGATAAAAATAAACTAAAAGTTGACAACAGTTATTCTAAAGCTTTGTAATACACAAACTTTATTGCCACCAGGATTTATGTGAACCATATTAAATACTAACAACGAAATTAAATTTATAAGGAGGGAAATTGATGCTTAAATATGCCACTTCATTAAGAATGTTTTTTAGTAATAATTAAATCTGGAGAATAAAAAGAGGGTTACTAGCAAGTAAAAACCAACATATTATAATCATTTATGCAACAGCTAAAGTCATTTCAGGACAATCATTTGATTCTCATGTGAGGGCCATGTGGAGAGAGAGAGTAAATTTGTATTAAGATATGTGTGCCAGGCTATCATTAAAAATATAACATGTCATGCGAGATCCAGATCCAAATAATTAAAATAATATTCTACTAGAAGGTCAATGTTATACAAGGAGAGGAGATTCCTGTGTATTTATTTTATTGATTGACTAGCAAGGTTTTCAACCACTGGAACATGCTTGGAAATTTTAATCAATGCACAGTATTATACATAAGAGTGAGTGACAGAAAAATGAATGGAATTCAAAGCTACAAATCGGTAAAAAAAATGCAACTGCAGTTGATTGCCTGCAAGCCAAGTATCAAACTTTGTTCCGAAATATTCAAATGGAGTCCACCAATTCACATCAAATTCATAAAAGGACCAAATGTGATCAAGATGATCATATACCTTTCTCAAGAAGCTTATCGTCGACTATTTTAGCCACCTGCGTTGAATGACATAGATATGAGATAAAGCACGGAAACTAGCAACACCATCATTATAGTCAAAGCTTAGAAAACCACAAGAATGCATAAGGACTTGAGTGCAAACCTTATTAAAATGCTCATACTGTCTGTTCCCAAGTCCAAACACACCATACTGAAGATTCTTAAACGAATCTTCTTCCCCTTCAAATTCCTGAAATTAAAATCACAATCATGCGATCAATATACAAACCCAATACTAATAATCTCACACTCAATATCAAAGAAACTACATAATCTATATCAATCTTACCTCAAACCATTTATAAAATCTCGCGGCATTATCAGTTGGCTCACCATCACCATATCTACACCCATCCCACCAAAAAAAGATTATTACAATTATCAACAAAATAGCTCAAGATGCATATAACTCAAATTTTCAAAAAGTCAAGAAGAAAAAAAAAAAAAACTTACGTAGCTAAAAAGAAAAGAGCCATTCTCTCCTTTTTAAATTTCTCCTCGTATTCATCGTCATCAGCAGCATAATCATCCTATTATCCAAATCCAAAACAATAGATAAAATCAACATTAAAAAAAATAGACCAAAAAAGAGAATCATGATTAAAATCAAAATCAAATTAACCAAGTTATTTTTAAATTAAACAGTACCATATCAACTACTTTAAACTTGGCTTTTTCATAACGCGCTTTTGCCTCTTCTGCTATCGCCTGTTCAGTTCAAAACGCGAAAATTAAATTAAGTTAAATTAAACTCAGTTAATCAAATATATAAAAACACAGAAAATTAATTAATTGATTGAGTACGATTGAATTACCTTGGCAAAACCTTCGGCGGTACCGGTTTGAGTACCAAAGAAAACGGTAACTTTTTTGGTACCGTCATCGATTTCAAGTTCAGGAAGTTTATCAATAACGCGTTTAGGAACTTCAATTGGTTTTGGTTTTTGAGAATTGGATCTACGCCAAATTAAAACGACGACACAACCGATGAGAACAGCGATTGAAGTAGTTAAGATCATAACGAATTCGCGGTTCTCAAGTATGAGTGAAGCTGGAACGGTTCCATTGGATGGATCGATTTTGCCTTTGATTAGTGCTGACATTAGATCAAGTGGAGAAAATTTCATTGAGCTTGAATCTTGCATGGTTGAAGAAATGAAATGAATTGAATTGAAGAAAGAGTCTCTCTCGTCTTGTGTGGTAGGTGTGAAGTAGATGGGAGCAGAGAGAGAGACTCTTGTGAAATGAAATAAGGAGTTATATTAATATTGTTGCAACGCGAGGGAAACGATGCAAGCAAGAAACAGTGCAATTGTACTGTTATTTTTTTTTATTTTTTTTTCCCTTCCTCCTTTCTTCACTCAACTAAACCAACGCCCACCAACCCAGACCGGTCAAATTCACCTACTTCTTCCCTTAACCATGGTTAACAAACACGCTTATTGTTTTTTTATAAAATTTATTATATTGTTATTTTATGAAAAATGTTAACTTGTTATTTTAAGAATTCTACTAATAATGATTATTTATTGAAAATTGTGTTAATTTATTGCTCAAATGTTTAATATTAATTTTTTTAACAAATTCTTACCATTAAAGGAATGAAATTAATGTTTAACATGTTTCCTAAGGACACAAGTTAATATAACCCGGTTTTTAACAGTAGTACAACTTTGAATGAGTCGTTCAATTTCAAAATACCGGTAGTCGATAGAAATGGGATCGCGTCTATAACTAACATCTCAACCGACTTGAGAAATAAAGGATTGGAGGTGAGATGTTGGGTCTCTCTGAACAGATTAGTGTAGATGTTAATGATCAAAATTATGCATTGATGATTGTAAAGTTTAAAATTTGAAGTAAATCAATAACATTGTGTCATTTTTTATATTTGAATATCTTCTTTTGTGTATTTTTTTTTGTAAAAGATTAGTTTATAGTTAGAGTTTTTTAAAGATGTTTTTTCAATGAATTAATCAAAACGAGTTAAAAAAAATGTGTATATAATTTTAGTTGCTCCTAAAAAAACGGTGTCTTTGACCGTCGGTTCTCCTGTTCATGCTTAATGACACCCTTGAACATGTGTGAAAGTGAAACAGTAAATTGTGTCGCTTAATATATAACAAAAGAAGTGGTGATTTTCGGAGTCTCACGCAATTCGTATGTTTCCACTTGATATTAAGGTCGACATTATACAAATATAGAGAATTTGTTATATTTTAAAGTAAATCTTAATTACAATATTCAAATTGTACCAGAAAAAACATTATTCAAATAAACGAGTAAGAAATAAAATTTTATTTTTATATAATTTAAAGTAATTTTATTTTTACAATATTTAAAAGTAATCTTTTTGGCCGTTATCAATGACGATGATGATGGTATAATTCTTTTTTGTTAGTAATTCTTAAATAGGTCGGTTTGACATACATAAAATATTTTTATAATATGGCTTGCAGATTGACTTTTTTTAGCCTGTAAAAAAAAACGTTAACATCGTCTAATTAAAAAAAGTATGGCCCGTATATAAATTTTAGTTTAATTGCAAAAAATACTTAAATTGTTGGATTGGACGTTATGATTGGAATTTAAACCCAAACACGTCTCTTTAAGTGTATGAGTTTATAATTATTTTGTCATTTTGTCTATCTATAAAAATAATAAACTAAGACATTTTAGGTTGTAGACTCTTGCCAATCGGCCTAACTTATTTTCAACCCTAATAAATTAATCTAACAAGTGACAGAGTTTAAAAACGATAATTTACTAATAAAGTGATCCAAATTTAAAAACAAACAAAAGTTTAATGTATGCTTAATACAACTTTTTATTGAAAGACCATGATCATAGAATGTAAATGTAGATACCGAGTTTACACATAAATAGATCTGATTCATTAGATAAGGAAAATCAATAGAAGGTTCACAATTTAAATTTTGTAAACTGACATAACTATTAACTTATTACAATAATGCTTAACTTAGCAAATTGTTGGATCGCGAGCGTTTCACGAGAGGACATGTCATTTATTTTGACCATGATTATACCCGCCACAACTCCTTTATTTCACGAATTCGGACTTCATAGCCTTCAAACGTTAAACAAAATTGCATTCGTTGTGTTCATGAGACGTTTTCCTTCGCACAACAAAGCATTGTTGAACACGTTAATATACATTTGACTTTTGAGGTGTCATATCAATGGTAAGAATTGAGTTTCATAAACTCAAAATATACAATTTGAATCTACTCGGATACCATTATAATATAGTCATTAGTGTCATTTTAATTACTTGAAAAAAAAACACCATTAATTAAAAATAAAAAAACTTATTAACATTCACCCATGCAAATTTTTTTGACAAATAACGGAATTCAAAATAAGAGAACTAAGTAGCATATCCTCTTAAAAAATAACATAAAAACAGTAGATCATATCCTTCAAGATTAAACCTCTAACTATCAATAGAAGAGTTTGCTTTAATATTGTTTTCAAGTTCATTAGCTTACTTTGTGTGGAAGAAAAAAGTTCATTAGCTTCTTCAAAGTCCAAAGTTTCGTCTCATGTTTTTTAATATGATTTATAATTAATATAATAAACTTTAGGACCAAAGACCAACAGAAAAAATAAATTCACTATACAAAAATTTTAAAAAAAATTGCTAATGAAACTAAAAGAAGTTAAATTTCTATAACGTGACAAACTATCGAGTCTTATTATTTCTTTGTGGAGGAAAAAAAAAAAAGTTAAAGTGTTAAACGCCCCTTGTGATATGACAATTGGATTTGGAAGGTACGGCACCCGGCCACAAGCCACGAGTGCAACATGTGACAAAATTAAGTTTGGATTGATTATTAGTTGATGATAGAGAGAAAACGATAAACACCTGGAAAGAAGAAAAAAAAACTTGATACATACACCTATCAAACTATAAAAACGTGGAACGATATTCCACCTCAACTTTTGTATGATGTACAAAACTACAACATCTCAAAACCAAAATATAAAAAAAATATTACAACACCGTCTTTATGGCTTGAGAAGAAGTTTTGCCTTTTTCTCTGAATAAAAGCAAAAGAAACCAATAAAGACAACACAATTTGACTTTATATTTATTTATTTTTGGTCATGTTAACTTATGTCACAATAAGAGTGTAGGTCGAGGAATCTAAAAAAAATGTATTGAAGTAGTAATAATAATATTTTAATTTAAAAAATTGAATGCACAGCCTTTAAGATGAATTGAGAATCTTCGAACTATGGTGTTGAGAATATGTCATATCGATAGATCTTTCCTTTCAATGCATTGTTCCTAGCACCCCTTTATAGAGGATTGAGGGGACCATTGATGACTTAGAGTAGGGGTGTACAGAGGATGAGTAAGATTGGGTTGTATCAGGGGTGAATCTAGTGTTAGGCATGGTGTGGCAGTTGCCACACCAGATTACAGCCCAATTTTTTTTTATTGATTTAGTAGACCGAAAAGATAATATATATCACATAATTAGAGATGTTTCACAAATCAACGCGTGATCCAATGGTGGATGGTGGATGAGATTCGAAACCTGAGACATAGAGATGTAGCAAACTTGCTTTAGCCACTTTGCTATAGTGCTTTTTCTGTTGAATTTTTACATTACTAATATATATATCGTATTATAAATCAAATGTACACTGAAAATTTTCTTTTATAATTTTGCCACACCAAACCATCATGTCTAGATCCACCGCTGGGTTGTATGTGACATGAATTCGGTTATGACATTTGACTGAACTAATTTTTAGACCCTAACCCGGCCATAAACCCAATTAAATCCAAAGACCGGACAATAGGAAGAAAAGATAGGAGTCGTCCCAAGACAAATCATCAATACATACATTTTTCTTGAAAAAGAATTAACCGATTATTTTTTTCTAAATCATTGAAAACAACAACATAATCAAAAGTAGCATAGTCTTACAAACTAATCAAAGTAAATAACGTATAAACAAAACAATACAATCATCACTCAAAATAAACAACGATTTAAACAACGATTTGCATCCATTCATCTTCATACTTATTGTCATCGACCTTCCAAGAACGTTGTGTGTGTGTGTGTGTGAAGGTACTGATTCCTCTTTTATTAACCGATTAAACTATCCATACTCAACTATTACCTGACTTGACTTACTCGGGCGTGACTTGGTCTCATTCGGATCACGGGTCCTATAACTTAGTGATGAGCCTATGTATATTATTAGCATGGCCCAAGTAGACACTTTAGAGACATGCTAATACAAAATGAACTCCACAATGTACATAACTTTTTCTCTTCCTCCATTCGAAACCTCGAATCTAATATAATTTGTAAAGAAAGCAACAAGAGAAAATCTCTACACATCCTAAAGCACACCCACAAGAAGTAGAAGGAAGCAAAAATACAATTTATTAAGGTTTGATACTTCATACTTACATCCATAATATCTCAACAAAATATTTATAACAACTCTAAACTTTTTTTCTTCATGCTGCTTGATGTGACATTTGAAAAAATATTCACTATGTCACAACAGTGTAATTGTTTATATAAAAAATATTATATTAATAAATTTAACATAAATTTATTTGTGGTAAATATTTTCTCATTCATAATATTATATCTTCCTTGTATGGTGAAGAAACAAATTTAATGGTTAAATTTCTCAAATCAATGTTGAAAATATTTCAAAGTTTTACTCGATTTATTTTGTCTGAGAATAATTTCAACTGAGAAATATCGATCTTTTTTGGCGAGGTATATATTATTTTAACATATTATGTTCCAATAAAATTGGAGTTTCGGCTCTAATATTAAAAATGATCCCTAATAAAAATAATTAATGATAACTTAAACAATTAC
>Ga0228711_1004301_pt1 | contig 21939 bp, 11 predicted proteins | sample MedpolnodulmetaG_2_FD_177996 | JGI IMG/M metagenome (GOLD analysis project Ga0228711, IMG submission 177996) | Root nodule microbial communities from Medicago polymorpha collected in Santa Monica, California, United States - brown nodules | ecosystem: Host-associated > Plants > Roots > Nodule...
ATATATTAATATATATATATATATATATATATATATATATATATATATATATATATATATATATAAGCAAAATCAATAACCACCCCCATTTACACGGTTACAATTTTTTGCCCTAAAACCACTCTCACACCACCCAAAATCCAAAGCATTGCACATTGCATAGTACGATTCTCGAAGGTTTTTATGTCGAAATTATCACACTTAAAGCCTTTTCAGACACCAAACAGAAGGTAAGGTCGCATTCCTTTGGAAAATTGTTTTTTATTTTTTGTTTTTTTTGGGTGTTAAACACTTTTGGATTATATAATTTGAACAAAATTGTTCATGGTTCACATTATATAATCCGAACGTGATGCTGAAACTGCTATTTTTTGTTGTTGCAACTTTATGTATTTTGTTTATTTGTATATGTGATTTTGATTGTTTTAGGTATAGACCAATGCATGAACTAGGTTCGATGCGACATACACCATGACCGCATCCACTACGCGAGAGCAGGCACATCAAACTGAAGCGGATGGCCGAGTGATAAGGCGTATCGGCAGGGGCAGGGGTGTCACGTACTGATAGGAAATTTTAACTAGAGAAGATCATGACTCAAAAAATAAAATTAATACCATGGGAATAAAGAAAGGAATTTAAAACTAAGCTCATCAAACCTTTTTAAACCTACTTTTATCAATTGTAATTTTATTAAAAAATAAACAGCATATTTTTGTTAAAAAATATTTGGCACAACTTCTTTCAAGTAGAAGCGAAGCTAAAACATTAGGTTAAATAATACTATCTTGGACTTAAGAAATTGACCAGGAACAAATATATCTAGACTTCTTCTATCCCTTATGATACCCTTTGTACAAAATGTTATGAATCTTAAGGCTATGTTCTAATTGTTGATAGTTGATGAAATAGAAAGGAATGGGATGATGTGAATTTTTTTTTTCATTTAATTTGTTGGATTTTTCTTTAAAAAAATTATGAATTTAAACGAGAAGTAGTGTCATCTATGAGGGCACGTGTTACTATACTAACAATAAAAATTATGAATGGAAAATTGTGGCAATTTATTTTTAAAAACGTTAAAAAATGATTTTTTTAAATAAACATGTACACTTGCGATTTGTGGAATCTTTAACAGGTGTCATCATAACTATTTATTTTATTTCATAACTTTTTTTTTCTTTCTAGATTTTTAATAGATGGAAAGCGAAAAGCTGATATCTCAAAACATTATTATTATTATTATTATTATTATTTTTTTGAACTATAAATTATTGTTTTCTAGTTCATTGGATTGTGCCACCATATCTCCTCTACTTATGTGTTTATGCATGTGGAATTTATGTTTTTTATTTATGTGATGATAAAGGACTAAAAGGCCGAGCTAAAAGCTACTAGAGAGGAACACAAAAGAGGTTTATTTTTTTTTTCTCGGACCAACACCATAAGAAAATAGCGTAGCATAACCAATTTACACACATGTCCTATCATCCAAAGTACTTGATATATTGGAACACCATACGAACCATAAACTATATAGCTTTGGAATTAACTAATTGCTTGATTGAATGCATGTTTGTTTGATCATTTTCGCGAATTTACATTGAGGAGAATCAAATATAAAACTTTAAAGAAAGATACTTCAAGGTCTTAGACCAACACCACCAAACCATCCAAGTGAGTTTGAGAAAAAAATCATATAATTGACCAAACTCACGTCCAAATTGTGAAAGTGGCTTTCTAAGTGCATGTTAACCTTTGAACCCATTGTCCACATAGTAGCACTAGGACTGGAATCTCTTGTTCGTGCATGTCTCTTCAAGAACAAAAGTAAGAGTAGGAGAATATAAATGTTGAGAAATGAGGAGTGATAAGGCTGCGTTGAAATTGTTGATAATGGGTGAAATAGTAAGGAATGGAGTGATGTGAATTTATCCCTTATATATATATATATATTTATTTTTTTTCATAACATAACCAAGTAATACACGTGATTCAAACCCATAATCCAAAGTAATTTAAGAACTGCTACATTAAAAAATGGTTATTAATATTCCTACCTTATATGTTGGTACGTCCTATTTTTTTTCTTCCCACAATGTCCTTTGCTCAACAAATATAATCCGAACTATATTTCGGTGAATACAATCCGAGCTGTTCTAAAATTGCTCATGTCTATTCAAATCCTGTGAATATGCGGTTCAGATTATATTTGTCAAAACACAACAGGGTTTATTGCAGCAGCATGTGGAAAACTTGATGCTGTCTTGCAAAATTCTTCAAGAGGAGTAGGAAGTGATATCCCATCAGTCACAAAACATATCAAAATGGATTAGCAACAAAACCACAAGCTTACAGGCCAGAATATGTATATGGCAATGGCAATATCAATGGAAATGGATTTCATTACTAAATGTTATAACTACTACCAGTGTTTACTTGATGTTTTAGAAATTTTAAGGTTAATTGGTTAAGTATGGTGTTTGAGGGCTTTCTTAAGAGAAGTTGGTAGGAATAGAGTTAAGGATGATACAGAGAGAGATGAGCATTGATTGCGGTCTTTTTTAATGGGGCTAGCTCTTTTAACTAAGTTTTTTTAAGTGTCTCTGAGTTTGGAACTCTTCATGTAATGGAACTCTTGATGTTTTAGTGCAATACTACTGCCTTTGTTTTTGCAAAGATCTGGTTCTGTCTATAGAGAATTTCCCTACTAATTTTTTTTCCTAATGTTCATTTTAAAGATCAAACTTGTATTTTCATTGTGATCATCTATTATAAAATAAAATCAATTGAATGAATGATAAAGAGGTTTTAAGTAGTGAACAAAGATTCTGCCTCTGTGCAGACAGTTTGACAAATATAATCTGAGTTGTATGTTAAAAGTTCAGTTTGTATAATTTGAACTGTGTATTTTTATACATTGCAATCCTCCACTAAACGTGGTCTTCTGAAGATTTGACACATTTCAGATTTCATTTGCAGAACACTTTTTTAATATTTCGACAAATACAATCTGAACTGCATATTCATAGGCTTTGAATAGATATGAAAAATTCTAGAACAGTTTGGATTGCGTTCAGGTTATATTTGCCGAGCAAATGGTATTTTGGAAAGAAAAAGAACATAGGGTGCACGAGTAACACATAGGTTGGAAAAAAGCAATAGCCTTAAAAAATGTCGTTCTTTCTCCTTCTGCCTCCAACTCTTGAAAATTGCTCTTCCCCCTTTCAAAATTACTCATTCCCTTAACTTTGCATGAGTTAACTGTCGCTCGATATTTTCAACGTGAGTTTAACTCACGCTAACACTTTTTAGATCGGTTCAATCACTTTTTAAACCGATATAATCGATCTTAAAAGTGTCAACAGAAGTTAACTCACACTAAAAAAAATGCCGATAAAAGTGAGGGGAGTTAACTCACATCAAGATTACGTCGGGGGAGATATGAGGGCATATGGGAAACTTTATAAAAAATAACTGGACAAGTATATATAGTTAGATATAGCAAACTGGCTAGGTTACCCAACCCAATTCGAGCTATAATGGTCCATGTAAGATTTTTAGGTTAGATTGGCCAATAGGGATGTAGTCTAAAGTAAGGAATGTTAATAATGTTAGAACATAAATTATGTTCTATTGCGCAGCAAAAGTGCTTATTTCAATAAGTTGTTTTCTGAGCGAGATGAACCTAATGAAACAAAACTATAAAACTGAAAGAGAAAATAATAGAGTTTTTTTAGATGAAATTGTGAATATTATTCATGTTATGAGTTTCACAATACAAAGCCTTTATATAGGCATACAAGTCACTTGCTTGTGGAACAAGCAATCTAACTAACTCTTAGGATTTGAAACAAACTTATCTAAAAATCAGTTACAATGCAGTTATTGATTAAAATTCTAATAAATAAAAGCATGAAAATTCTAATCTATATCTAAATAGAACTTGGCCAAGACATCAGCAACTCGATTAATTAGCTTCCAGAAAGACACGAGACCATCAAATCACACCATATATAAGAAGACAATGCAAGGGTGGGTGGGTAGGCACAACCATATACTAGATCATGGATACTAGATAGCTATAAAATAGTTAGAAGAGAATAATTATTCGATAATTGCTCTTTAGGCCCTCCATGTTGTTTAAAACAAGCAAAATACACCATAAAAAATATCTTCCAATATGCAAAAGGAGTAAGAAATTACACCATCAAAAGAAATTTCCAATAAATATGGGGGGTTGGTTTCACAACAACACGGGGTCTAAAGAGCAACAACAACTCCCACTTATTTACAAACTCAAATGATTTTCCAACCAATTTCTTTCTTCAAAGTCAAGCAAGTTATCAAGAAAATAACATGTATTCATAATCCTTTGTCATCACCTTGTTAGTTTTATAAAAAAGAAAAAAAAATTGGTCAAATGTGAGTGTTTATGGTTTATGTAAATTTTGATTTCTTTTCGTAGTAATTGATCAAATGCTTGCATGTTTGCATTGTGAATGTTGTTTAGACTAGGTTTTAGTTCAATGTGGTTGTTTAAAACTTGAAACAACACAATGAACCAAGAATGCATATTCTGCACAAAGTGTTTGATGAAATGCCTCATTGAATAGTTTATTGATTTTTATTTTCATGTTTTTTGTTGTGTAGATATGTCAAACTACCCACATAGGCATAGACTAGGCAATGAGACCACAACCAACAACGCCCGTAGGGAGAGAGTGGAGGTGAACCCTACACCTAAAGGGAACGTGGTCGTAAGATTTATTTGGAGGGTACCTCATAGACCAATGTGTCCCAGGTTGTTGACCCTTCTCAAGACCAGTACTATGTGATTGAGGAGTAGTAATACGATCCTAGTAAGGAACACTATCATGATCGTACACAGGATGCGTACTACCAAGATGAGATGAGAAGTATAATGAGAGGTACAGGCTGGCAAGAAGCATGACGTACCCCCACACACACACACACACCCACACACACCCACCTTATGCTTTTAATGGGGGGCCTTCTAATTTGTCTTTGATGTCATCATTTGCTAATCATGTTGCTTATAAGATTTTGAAATGATGTTGATTTAAGTATAATTTTAGAGCCGCATTCGTGTATGTAAGGCCATCAGGCATATGAAGAAGATATTTTCACTTACACACCCACCAACACATATGAAGTGGTTCTGGACTCCAGTTATAGGTTCAAGTCTTTTCCCACTTATGCATACAATGTTCTCTCCTGTGAGTGGTGTCATGCTTACTGCTTTGTTTGAGAGGTGGCATGAGAAGATCATTAACTTCCATATGCCCGTTGGGGAGATGACCGTTATGCTAGATGATGTGATGTGTCTTCTACACATCCTCATGGAAGGGAAGATGATGGCCCACGAGGACAATATCTCAAAGGAGTGTGATAACCAGTTTGATGCTTTTATAAGTATTCCCTTCCTGAATAAAATATATAAGGAGCACCTCAGTATGACAACTCAGTTGGAGAATGTAGATGGGAGGGAGGAGGAGGAGAGATAACTAGAGTCAATGGTGTGTGAGTATTTTCTTGCTCTTTCTGGTCGGTTGTACTATATTCATCAACAAGAGCAACAAGTGAAGGTGAGAAAAACACAAAAAGGGTGGTTGAATTGTGTTCACGTTTGTTGAAAATCTAAGTTAAAATCAAATCAGAGGATGCAAAAAAGATGATCAGAGAAAAGATAAGAGAGTAAAACGTATATGTATTCCGGTTTAACCCAGTATCGGGATTACGTCTAGTCCCCTCACACTTGAGAGATTTTTCCACTATAATTAATCTTGATTACAAAGTACTTAGACACACAAGTCTAAGATTACTTGCATCTTCTTGATGACTTTCTACAATCCAACAAGATCAAAGTTTGCAATAAAATTGATGTTTGTTTACACTTCAGACTTAAAGAGTGTAAAACTAAATTAAGCTCAAAATATTTCTAAACACTTAAGAAATTCTAAGATAAAGTTTGTAAGAATTTTTTTAAGTGCTTTTGCAATAGATATTTGATCATAGTTTTGGCACGGTTGAAAGTGTATAATCTATGTTTCTTCAAATGATTAAGGTCCTTTTATAGGATATGTAAATAGAGCCGTTACTTGACGAAGTTCCAACACATCACGCTTCGTTGAGAAGTTGTCTTCGGATTTGAAATCTTTGCCTCTAAGGGATAATTTTGTTGAACAATACTTTAGAATTTCTTTGCTTATTTTAGAATGATCGGTTGCATCCACTTTGTCCTGTAACAACTTTGTCTGTTTCTACTACATGTCTTCGTTTAACTCAACAAGGACAATGCGTACTACAAAATGTGGACAAGGACATTTTTCAGAAGAAGACGAAACTAGTCTTACCGATCTTTAGAGTGACTTAATCCTTGAGACCTTCATCTTCAAAATAGAGCTTATCTTCATAAATTGATACATATTTGACAAGATCTTTGACTTTTGTTGACCATTCTTATGTCTCTTTTTCCTAAAAACATACCAAGAGCTGCTTAGTAAACATATCTCGTGCACCAGCTACATTTAGGGCTAGTGACAATGTCTTTCCCATCTTATCATCTTGTTTTGCTCCCTTAATAGGTATTTTTTGTAGTAATGTTATATGCATATTTTTTAACTAGATCATTAATTATTCATGAAATGCAATGATTTTGTTTCTCTAAAAAAGTTAGATACAAAATTATCTGTCGGCAAAAACTAAAAGAATCAATTTAATCCATACAACAATCACACTTGATCGTATCGAATTTGAATATTATCTTAGTGCGTATTTGTTTTGGTGTTCGCCTCACCGCCAATGTACGATTAAGAACATTTTATTCTAGAAATACATTAATTTTGATACTTCGTAGGTATGTATTTGCAATTATCCGTGAAATATCGGTATCCGATACGGGTATCTCTATTTTAGAGTATTGAGACTTCATAGATACATACACTACAAATCTTAGATTCTATGTAAACACACGTCCACTTTTTATACACCGCCAAAACAAACAACCACTAAATCTTTGAATCATAAGAGTTTTTCCTTCAAAATGAATTTAAACCGAAACACGTACACACGTAATTATAAATATAAATGTTAGGGATATAAACAATCCACGTAATCTTCTCTTCCACCCCATGTGATGAAGGAGACAAGAAGGTCCAAAGCAATTAACTAGTGCATATTTTCGTGTATAATAATATATGACATTGTGTCATGAACACACACATGGCCAATAAACAGAGGCGTAACACTCCCACGTCTAAACCAATCTTGCTGGATGGATAAGGAAACCATGCAAATAATCGAGCATAAATTTTTGCAAAGAAAAATAATGAATAAAGAAACATAAACAAAGAAAAAATGTCATTATTATAAGCAAAGAGGAATCGATAACCACAAGTGCGGAAATAAGTACAATCCGTGCCAATGTGACAGGCAGTGTTGTCTTGTTATGTCTGTTGGTGTTTGTCATGGGCATTTTGTGATTTAACGTGGCACATATATAGTTAACATCTTAAGGGATTGAGGTGAACTTATATTGGAAAATTGATTTATAGACACCTAAAACCAATAGACTTTGTGAAGGAAAAAAATAAAAAGAATATGTGATACATCGGTGATGTGGTTTGAAGAGAAAGATAGAGATAAAATGACATGTTACATAGACGTTGAAAATTTAAAGGTGTATAAATATAAGTGTTTTTTAGATTGAGCGAAGTTGAGTACAATTCACAATTTAAAATTGTGCAAGTAAGAACGAATAGTTCAAATCTTTTAGACATTTTTTGAGGTTGTTTAGTATAAATTCCAAGATTGTAATCTGATTCTGAATCGTTGTGATTGGATGGGCTAGAGCTTGCTGATTATACGACTATATGCAATTCAAATCCAATTTTCACCATCGTGTACCTAACATAAATTATGTCTATTGTCCTTTAAAAATAAATAAATTATGTCTATTGTGAACCGACGCACAATCAATTAATCGTGAGGCTACAATGGTAGGTCAAAAATTGAATTTATTCGATTGGTCTAAGGATGATGTAGTTGAGGGTTGTGCCACAACGTTGGTGTGGGCCAACTAAAGGAGCTTAAATAGCCATGACCTTAAATAAAAATTATTTAAGTGAATATACACCAAAATAAATAATATTTAATTATTTTAAAATAAATATTTTTTAGTTTCTATCTCTCTTTACCTTTTTTCATTTGAATGTATATCCAAATAATTTATATTTGGAGGTGTGACCAAACTTTCTTTAGGTGGAAAATGGAGATGATGCAGGGACTATCACTAACCACAAATTAGGGCAAGGTTACTTTTTTTTGTTGAGGGAAGTGCAAAGTTAATTAAGATGTGCTTTAGTCATATCACTAGCCTCAAATTAGATATATTTTTTTTTGGACAAAAATTATATTTCATTAAACACTTAAATCAATCGGCTAAAACAAATGAAACAATACAAAGAGGACAATCTTCAATCTAGACCAAGTTCAAAGAATCCAAAGCAAATCTAGCTAAATGATGAATAAAAACATTAGTGGAACATTTAACTTGATTTAAAGTAAAAAAAGAGAAGGAAAGCACTACCAATCCTTTGAAAATTAGCAATCACAAAGTTAAAATAGGGGAAATATATAGATTTTGCATGTATTTATGGAGATCATCAAGAGAATCCCTTTCAAAGACAACATGTTTGAATCTGATGTCAAGAGCAAATTAGAGGGTTATTTTCGAACCTATGACTTTTGTAACATCAAAATAAAGAGTCTCAAAAGATAAAGTGGCCGCAACATTGCTAAAGAGTCCCACATTAAATGAGAGATAACATAGATAAATATTTATAAGTGGAAATAGTCCTCACCTCACAACCGATTTTGTGGGACTATATTAGACCCAACCAAAAATTTTAATATGATATTTGAGTATCTTTCAAGATCCATTTAGCCATATGTTATCAGGTTTACGCCATTAGACCACTCACTAAACTCAATAGTACGTGATAGGGTGTGTTAAAGAGTCTCATATTAGATAAGAGATAATATGATAATGTGTTTATAAGTAGGATAATCCTCATCTTATAAACCAATTTTATGAAGTTGTGTTAGGTCCAACCACAATTCTAAGAACCATCATAACCAAACCATTCAAATCATGAATAACAATTTCAATTCCCCGTTTATTACATACTGAACTAGTAATATCAACATCTTTTAGTATATGGTTTATATTATATATAAAATACATAAGTTATTCAAGGATCCTAAAAAGGGAATTGTTTCTTATAAATAGAAACCAAAGGGGGTATTTGATAAAAAAATGTAACAAATTAATCCCTTAGGTCACTATTATACACAAATGTTTCATTTTTACGTTCATTCAATGATTAATTAATTTGGTTTGTAATAGTGATTAGAGAGGGTAAGTGATAATTAGATGGAGATTTTGTATATTCAACAAAACTACGGAAAATCATGTGTCAACCGCGCATCTTAGACACCTCATCTTCACTTGACTATTTTAGAACTCGATTTCAAATTATATTCAATTTATTGAAATAACTATTGATTAGATGAGAAGTGCTACGAAAACTCTCTATTTCTAACACTTTTTCTAATACTCAATCTTTTATTTATAAGTACCACATATTAAAAATGAACTTCACATAAAATGGTGAGACTCACATGAATTTTACTCAATAAAAGAGTAATCACATATTGAAATTAAACATTTGATTACTATAACATTTGTCTTAATTGTCACGACAAAAAAAATTAAACATTAAAAATTAGAAAACTTCCAAAAACAAAAATAGTGGAATCTAAAAAAACCCATTTTTTATTTTTATAATAATTCTTATTCCAATGTTCATCCACTTTTGCTCTCTCAATCCATTTTTTCAATTTCCATTTCCACAACCTTAAAATCTAAAACCTTGAATCATTCTCAAACCACCACCGTTAATTTTCCACTTTTAGTGGAACCAAAAAAACAACAAAAAAAAAAACACAACAATTTTCCCCCCGAAGATGCAGCACAACATCCTCACCTCGATCCGAAGCACGAAAATCACGGATGGTTGTAAAAGCAATCAAATCTACGCTCTCAACGCCGCCGCCGCCGATTCTCCGATCAACGCCGTCGTCGGCGGTGGCGATTCCATCGGAGATAAACTCTTCCATCATTTACTAGACCGCTCCAAAACCTCCGGTCGAACTAAACCGGTTGGACCCAAAACCGCCACACTGGAAGCTCTTCTTCCTTGTGGCCTTCCTTCGTCGGAGCTTCTAGAACCTTCGATTGAGCCTTGTTTGAAGCCATTTGATTTGGTTCAAACCCTCGCCGGCGTGCGTCGCCGGATCGAGGGTGAGGGTGGGAAATTTGAAGCGTTTTTGGAGCAGTGTTTGGTTTTTAAGGGGTGTTTTGATAGTAAATTGTTCCGGCGGAGTTTGCGGTCGGCGCGGCAGCATGCTGTTGATGTGCATGAGAAGATTGTGTTGGCTGCTTGGTTGAGGTATGAGAGGAGAGAAGATGAACTTGTTGGTTCTTCTGCAATGGATTGTTGTGGAAGAAAAGTTGAATGTCCTAAGGCTAGTTTGGTTTCAGGGTATGATCATGAATCTGGTTTTGATCATTGTTCGTGTTCGCGAAAAAATATTATTAGTGCTGATAATGTTGATGTGGAATGTGAATGCTCAACTTCTTATGAAGATGGTGATTGCCATGATATGTCTTTTTGTATAGGTGATAGTGAAATTAGGTGTAGTAGATATTTTATGGCGTCGCTTTCGAGGCCTTTTATGACAATGTTGTATGGTGGATTTGTTGAGTCTAGAAGGGAGAACATAAATTTTTCTCTTAATGATTTTTCTGTTGAGGTAATGAGGGCGGTTGAGGTTTTTAGTAGAACCAAGAGGTTGAGTCAGTTTGGGAATGATGTTGTTCTAGGGATGCTTTCTTTTGCGAATAGGTTTTGTTGTACGGAGATGAAATCGGCTTGTGATGCTCATTTGGCTGCTTTGGTATTGGATATGGATGATGCATTGTTGTTGATTGAGTATGGATTGGAGGAGATGGCGTATTTGCTAGTGGCAGCTTGCTTACAGGTGTTTCTGAGAGAGCTCCCTAGCTCGATACAATGTTTAACTGTTATGAGATTGTTTTGTAGTGTAGAGGGTAGAGATAGATTGGCAGCGGTAGGGCATGCATCATTTTCGTTGTATTGTTTTTTGAGTCAGGTTGCGATGGAGGAAGATATGAAATCTAACACAACAGTGATGCTCTTAGAGAGGTTAGGAGAGTGTGCGGAGAGTGGTTGGCAGAAGCAACTTGCTTATCACCAATTAGGTGTTGTGATGTTTGAGAGAAAAGAATACAAAGATGCACAAAATTGGTTTGAGGCTGCTCTTAAGGAAGGACATATTTATTCTTCAGTGGGTGTTGCAAGGGCCAAATATAAGCATGGTCACACATATTCATCATACAAGGTGATAAACTCCCTTATTTCTGATCTTAAACCTGTTGGTTGGATGTATCAGGAAAGGTCTTTGTATTGCATCGGGAAGGAAAAAGCGATGGATTTGATCTCTGCAACTGAGTTAGACCCAACTCTTTCTTTTCCATATAAACACCGGGCTGTTTTTTTCTTGGAGGAGAATAAGATTGGAGCTGCCATTTCTGAAATCAATAAAATAATTGGTTTCAAGATTTCTCCTGACTGCCTTGAGTTGAGAGCTTGGTTCTTGATTGCCATGAAGGATTATGAAGGAGCCCTTAGGGATGTCAGGGCAATTTTGACATTGGATCCAAATTATATGATGTTCTATGGGAATATGAAAGGCGATCGCTTGGTAGAACTCCTTCGCCCTGTTGCTCAGAAGTGGAACCAGGCTGATTGTTGGATGCAATTGTATGACAGATGGTCTTCCGTTGATGATATTGGTTCTTTGGCTGTTGTTCACCAGATGTTAGAAAATAACCCGGGGAAAAGTATTTTACGCTTTCGGCAATCTTTACTTCTATTACGGTGAGTGGAAACTTTACATTAACTCAAGTTTTTAATGTCGAGTCCAGCAAGAATTCTCCCTGAATGTAATTATTTTATATTACTCCCTCCGTTCCTTTTTAATTGTCACTTTTACAGAAATTTTTTGTTCCTATTTAACTGTCACTTTCAAAGTTCAATGCAACATTAAATGTTGTTTTACCAATATTACCCTTAAATATTTATTGCGGAGAGAGAAACATATGCAATGAAATATTAAATTAATAAGGCTATTACAGTAAAATTAAAAACAATTGTATCAAAAGTAGTAACATTTATTGATTGTATTGGTTTGTGTAAAATGTCAAAAAGTGACAATTAAAAAGGAACGGAGGTAGTAATTGTTTATTCTTCTCTGTTATTAACGAGGATGATTTAAATTTAAATTTAAATTTAGCTAGATCTGTTTTCATTATTCTTTTCTGTTCATATTGAGTTACAAACATATTTCTGCAAGCATGGAACCCTTGTCTATATTTACTACTTTATTGATTCGTTTATCGTGACTTGCGACTTAGTTACACAGTAAATTGTAGCACAGCCTACATCAAATTAGACAAAGTAACAAATTATGGTGGAACAGTTTCCGTTGCCCCTTTCATGTGTCTGTTAATGACTTGATGCTATCATTTTCCCTTTGTAGATCAAGTCATCTCCTGCCTTTCTATCTTCGTTAGATTTCATATGAGTATAAAGAGTGAAAATTGTATTGGACAAGATAAGTAAAAGAGGAAAATTGGGATCAATTTGTCTTTTGTTTGTGTGAATTGAAAGTTTTGACTGTATGCGTGAAGAAGTTCTCAATCCATGGCCATTTCATTCATTTAGATGTGAGCTATGGTGAGAAAGGTCGAAATGAAGCAACAGGTGGGCATGGAGTGCAAGGTTTTACAACTCGAGAGTTTACCTCAACTCGTTTTGCCTAGGTAAACTCGACTCGAGAACTTGTACGAGTTTACCTAAAATTAAAATTATATAAAATTTATTATATGCATGACATATGTAAGCTAATATATAATATTGCAAATAGGTCAATAGTGCAAAATATGACTTAATTACAAAGGAAAATTATACTAAACTACCATAATAAAACGTTATGCTCAACTTAGCATCAAAATACAAAAATTAACGCACAAAATCATAAATTTCATAAGGCTCTAAGTTTAAGCCATCCATAAAACCATCCAAAAAAGCAAGTTTCATAACTTCCTAAAGTTGTTAATAAAACTATCTAAAAATATAAACTAGTTAATTTCTTCAAAAGGTCAACAAACACCACCACAACAACCCTAACCGACGTCGCAATCATCGGCATCGAAATCTAAATTTCCACCGTCGGAATCGCAACCCTAACTGGGTATGTGCTCCTCTGTTCATGGTTTGAGAACTTAAAGAAGAAAGAAAAAGAAACGTTTCATCTCAGGAACAACGTATTACTGTAAAGGTAACTATTCAGTAAAGGTGTCTTTGGGCTTTGTAGAAAAGGAATTGGGTTTTGAAAAATATGGGCCCAAAAAAAGGGCCGATTTTTTTTTTGGTTAGATGTAAACTCGTAAAACTCGGTAAACTCGGTCGAGTTTACACGAGTTTACCGAGTGTTAACTCGGTCAAACTCGTCAAACCTTCTGATTTTACCAGAAATCGAGTCTACCTCCGAGTTAACACGATTTTGGTACCTAAACACGCAAACTCGGAGTGTTAACACTCGATTTGCGAAACATTGATGGAGTGGACCTAGTCATCCACGGACCAAAGTCTTTGCTTGTTTACAGAAAGAAGGGTAAGACCCTAAGACTAAGAAAGGAAAGAGTTGTCAAGTTTGTTAAAGACCATGGGAAGAGGAGGATACATCTGTGTAGCTGTGTGAGGGTAATATACTAATATTAGGAAAGTGGAGTGATACAGTGGTAGTCAGTTATTTAGTGTATATTTTATTGAATTTTCACTGTGCAGTGTGCTCTAAACATTTGTCTGAGGACATAGGTTCTTACAGAATACACTTTCTTACATTGGGTCTGTATCACAGTTCCTATTCCATTTTCTCTTTGTTGCTACTGATAAGTAACTAGGTTAGGGGATATCTCCAGTTTTCCAAGCCCAAATATCTTCCTCTGGTTTAAAGGTATACTAATCATAATGAGATCTTCTAAACAAAACTTGTTTTAACATCTCTTATATTTAAAAACCGATTTTTGAACCCGTATTCCACAAAATTAAGAATGCAGCATATGCAGAACAGAAATTACAACATTTACAGCTTTTAAAAGGTCGTATAATTTAATTTATATTGGGAAGTCCTGTTTGTGTTGTTACTGTGTCCCGTCCTCTCAAACATTTACAGCTAATATTTGTTTCGGGAGATAGGTCTCAGATGATGTGGATGTATATTTTTTCACTTGTTTTCTACCTTCCAGTATCCACCATATATATACCACCATGCATTAATGCAATGAACTCTTTCTAATATTTGGTTGTTGTTCAAATATGATATTTAAGTAGTGCTTTGTCGTCCAATACTTTTTTAATGCTTGAGCATGACCCTGTTCATTTTAGGCATTGATGTTCTGAATCTTGCAGGTTAAATTCTCAGAAGGCAGCCATGCGTAGTCTGCGTCTGGCTAGAAATCATTCTTCTTCAGCACATGAAAGACTTGTCTATGAAGGATGGATATTGTATGACACTGGTCATCGTGAAGAAGCTATAGCAAAGGCTGAGGAGTCGATTTCTATTCAAAGGTCATTTGAAGCTTTCTTTCTCAAAGCCTATGCATTAGCTGACCCGTGTCTTGATTCAGAGTCTTCAAAGAGTGTGATTGATCTCTTGGAGGAAGCTCTTAAATGTCCTTCGGATGGTCTTCGGAAGGGACAGGTTAGTGTTATATTGTATTACAATTAAACATAGAAACTTGACATAAAAAAAAACATAGAAACTTGATTTTGGTGCTGAAATAATAATTTTATTTTTGTCATTCAACATTGTAGGCACTCAATAATTTAGGGAGTATATATGTAGATTGCGATCAGCTAGACCTTGCTGCTGACTGCTACAAGCATGCACTTAACATCAAGCATACACGAGCACATCAGGGGTTGGCACGTGTATATCATCTTCAACGTCAGAACATAGCGGCATATGATGAGATGACAAAGCTGATAGAAAAGGCCCAAAATAATGCATCAGCTTATGAGAAACGTTCAGAATATTGCGATCGTGACCCGGCAAAGAACGATCTTAGTTTGGCAACACAGTTGGATCCTCTAAGGACATATCCGTACCGATATAGGGCGGCAGGTAATTTCCATACAACGAGTTACTCTTCATTTATCTGTATCCAATTTTACCCAAGTCGACTAGTTTAAGTTAGTAGCATATACAATTAAGTTTTCTCTACTTTAATCGGGATATTTGCGTCTACATCAACTTCTATCCACGATCTTTGTCTAAACTTAAGTTGCATTAGTATTATGTTAATTCCTTTAAGCATCATGCTGGAGAGCTGGGTATACAAGGACATGGTCTGAGGATCTAATCTATGCATGTCAACCTGTTTACCCTCATAAAAATAATAAAAGATATTGTTTAGGTATATTAGAGTAAGCAGATGTAAGCAAAGATTATGCTGGCCAACCCACAGACTCGCCTGTTTTACTTGTAGACGTATGCGGGCTTATTAAATATGTACCAATTTAAATGCAAACCTTCTGTTTGCTGACCCATTTAACTCACGATCCTATGTGGGTACAAATCCTGTTATCTTTGGACAGCAGGATGTATACACTCATTTCTTATCGTCTTTATCATGTTTAGGTTTGTGTTTATCAGGATGGTCAAAACTAACAAAACATGCTGGAGTCATCTTCTTTTTAACTCCAGCTGGAAATTATATAATTATTTTCTCTGTCCTGATTCTACTGCAAATGTCATCTACGGCCTGCTGACTCGTTTGCATCGGGACAGTATTTCACATACTCACCTCTTATTGGGTTAAAGAATATGAGAAATAATGTGGAGTGGAGCTTGCACATTTATTGAGTACAAAATCAAATTTACATATTTCTTTGATATTAAAGCCTTAAGGAATAAAATATCAGTTCAAAATTTCTGATAGTTGTGTTAATCATTACACGCCTATCAAGTTACACATTCTGGAGGGTGCCATTGTCATTTTGGACTACTTTATCTTGTCACTAGCAGTCATTTATTAGAACTTCCTTTATTGTCTATGCTTTTGTTATCTTGATATTTGGCCTTAGTTAATGCAGAAGTACTATGATTGCTTCAAGCATTGTGACATAATAATGCGATCATAATTTAGTCTTGAACCCTTAAAACCCTTGCTATAAGTCTTGTTGTCACAAAACTTCTGAAGTTCTGACACGCTGTCTCTTTGTATCAGTGTTAATGGACGATCATAAGGAAACTGAAGCAATTGCAGAGCTTTCAAGGGCCATCAACTTTAAGCCAGAACTGCAACTGTTACATCTTCGAGCGGCATTTTATGAATCAATGGATGATTACGTTTCTACTGTCCAAGACTGTGAAGCGGCCCTTTGTCTTGATCCTAGCCATGCTGAGGTGTTAGAAATTTGTAATAGAGCCCGGCAAAAAATTATTGATGGAAAGTGAGAGAATCAGAAGTCAACAATCATGTTTTCTGTGTTCCTTTTGGGGACTGATCGACTCATGCAAACCAATACTTCTTCACGCCTAATGACCCATTGGTGCTTTCTGTCACGAGGAAAGGTGTTGTCTGTATCTTTTACACTGACCTTCTGGATGTTGAATCACAGGAGGGAAAAGGTGAGTTAGAATGATAATCTGGATCGAAACTAAAGATGAAGTAGAAGAGTAGAGTAGCTTGTAAATATATGTAATGGATTATGGTTTTGACAGCTTATGGCGTAAGTAGTGCAGTGCAGTGCTGATGCTACTGGTATTCTCCAATCTGCCATGGCAGTTAGAATGGTGACAAAGTTACCACAGTTTTAGAGTAAACTTGTACATGATAGTCAATTTATTGTGCAACAGTTTTAGATATTTACAAATATATTATTGGTCAAGCAATTGGCAATGTAAGTTGTGTTGTAATATTTTCACTCTCGATTTGTTGTATAAATACCCAATTTTTCCTTTCAATCGCCAATGTACTTTCGACGATTTCTCCAAATCCAGCTATGGAAATTTTCTCCAAATCCCCCTCCCCTCATATTACTTCTTTTATGAATTATTTACTGTCTTCAAGCATCACATACCTTGTAATAATATGCTAATAATAACCATGTGATTCAATTGCTTACTGTATACTTGACACACCCCATTTTTGCCTACCTTTTAAATTTTATTTATGTAACTTTTAACACCTGGCTTCTTGTTTGCCTACCCACCTGGAGAAGGCTTTTAAATCCATCCGTGACCATTTTAATGCAAGATTTCGGTTTTAATGATTTCCACAAGATATCCATATTTTAACCTGCTTTTATTTATTCCCCTCAACTGTGTAGATATACTATGCTCTCTCTAATCACAATTTTGATGAACACCTTGACAAGTAATTAATTTTCTCAGATATTCATTCCAGATATTGAAGCTCTCTAATATGGAAGAAGAAGATATGGTGACAATGCATTCGATTCTCTCTAGGAAGTTAAACTTCAATGCTCCTCTTTTGTCAACAAAGCGTCTCGGTTATTCAGATTTTGCAGTTCCATCTTGCTTGTCAAATTCACTTGATACCGTACGAGTTCCATTTTCATGGGAACAATCCCCGGGCAAGCCAAAAGACTCGGAGAAAGTTGATAGCATCGATGATGTAGAAACCCCTCGGCCAAGACTTCCTCCATGCCTCTGGCGTCCAATAAAAGTAGCAGCTGAACCTGATGAAAATAACAGTGTAATTGCATTTGATAAAGACGATGGTTGTGATGGTGATGACGAGGATGACAACAACAAAAAGACTGATGTTTTCTCAGATGCATTTGATGTTTTATCTCTATCAGAAGCATTTGACATTATCCAACAATCGGAGACAAAAGCTCGTAGTGAAAGCAATGATGGATTGAGATTAAAGCTTTCAGAATTTAATGGTGATCAATCTCCAACTTACATGATCAATCGCTTTCTTCCGGATGCTAATGCATTGGCTGCGTCGTCTGTTTTACATTTTTCCAACGATTTCGACAAGAATCATGGGGTTTGTCTTAGAGGTTCAGACAGAAATTCATGTGTTTCTTCTCCAAAAGGATGTGGCTTGGGACTTCTCTTCTCTTGGGGTATGAAGCATAATTTTTGTTCTATAAAAAGCCCTGTTCTTCCATGCTCTACGAATGCACAGAACCATCAGCACAAATCAAAGCATAATAAACAATGTTCATCAGTCCATAAAAACATGTAGAGATGTGAAAGTTGGTATTTGACAAATACAATAGTTTGGTATATTGTTTGATAACTTAGTTATTTTTGTTCATTTTTCTTTTATTCTAAATTCTTCATTTGTTCTCCTTTACATACCTGCTTAGTTTGCTCTTTTTGTATGAAAATGCTTAATAATAGCATAAAACATTGAGATTTACCTATCTTTTAAAGGAGTTAAAGGCCAAGATTCGAATCCTAACATGAGAAAATACTAACATAACAATTAACATACTGATATTTGTTAATTTAATTTCTTTATCATAATTTTTGAGTGCTTTAATAACTTTAATCTCTATACCAGTAGGGGCCGATTCGCAAAGCATCATACTCCCTCTATTACTAATTATAAGCAAATTTGACTTTTTAAGTTCATTCAATTAATGATGTATGTGGTCCATATTATGAACTACATACATCATTAATTTAATAAACTTAAAAAGTAAAATTTGCTTATAATTAGAAATGGAGGGAGTATGAGACTATCATCAATAGCTATAACATTTGAAAGTATCATATTAGCGACCATATCCCTTGAATATAGTTTTTTTTTTAATATTTAATACTTACTTTTGATTTTGTGTTGGAAGACTTTAATGGTAAATATTTTCATTGTGAAGGGGTTTTCAACGTGACGAATCAAAGTTTAAATTCCAGCTAAAAGAAGAAGTGTTCAATTTTGTGTCCGACAGTGCCATATGTTACCTTGACTAAAATGAACCTATAAAAAACCATAAAACAAAAAATGTCTTTCGTGAATAAAAATACCTTTCGTATTTATAACCAATAAAAACATTTCTTTTTTGAGCTAGTAGCTATTACAATCCGTACAAAAGTTTAGATAATAACTTGTGTTCAAACGACATAGTTTGATCTTTTTATCATACTATGAATAAATACGAAACATTAATTTTTATGAAATTTTAGTTAAAATTATTGATTTTGATTAAATTATAGGTATATATTTTTTTCACTTTTATATTATAATAAATTATGCTTATCTTTTTCATTGAAACCAATAATATACCATTCTCCATACAGAGCAGAAAGGAATGCTTAAACACCATAACAGGTTACAGATTGGTCAATTAAACATCCGTATGGAGCAATGGAGGACATGGTGGTGCAAGGAGACAAGCTTTTCTTTTCATCAAACTTTGTGACATAAAAAACCCAATGAAAGATTCATTAGCAGCAAAAATCTCATTGTTCTCTAATAAGGAAGGATACAAATTCCAAAAGCTTACTGATTGAATCAGGGAACACTTAGCTCTCTATGCTAAATTCATGGAAGCCCTACCAGACAAGAGGAAGAGTAAGGGTAATGCATTCTTCCTTTCATAAGCCACCCAACAATGGTCAAGGCGTCGAGCTAATGACGTGAAACAAGCGTTGAATGAGAGATAACCCATCAATTTTTATTTTCAGCCAATCTTTAATTTTCAGTCTTTTGTTTTTCTAGCTGCTTCATCTCACAATTCTTTTATTTTTATTGTTTGATAACTCGTAACTATGATCGGTGTTTATACATGAATTACATAACCTTTCCTTTTTGAAAACTTCCCAAATTTTTTGTTTAGTCTCAGAGAATTATTCCAACCAGTGATAGTAGATAGCTAGTTTAGTTCAAAAGTTCAAGAGCACAACAACTATTGATGCTTGTTGCAGAAGATACTCAGAAAAATTCACCATTTCAATTCTATACAACATAATCGGCGAGAATTTGAGCCAAATATTTTTTCACTTTCTACTATATTTCTTTCTTATATGTGTGTTCCATGATGATTGTTATTTTGCTGGAAAGTGTGGTCGTTTTCTACTGAATATTGATTGTATTATCATACACATGAGACACTTGTTTGATACCTTATGCCTTTTTTAAGCCACCCAAATTTATTATTGTTATATCCTATACTAAACCCTTTTAAGCCATATTACGTCACACGTTTTTGAACCCTATATTGTCATATTTGTTTGATCTCTTTGGAGTTAGATGGATTAGAGAGATACTTGTCATGATTTGAAATTAAGTTTGAGGTTGCTCTTTTATATTAGCAACACCTTATGTTTGGGATGGAGTACTAGTAGAACTTGGTTATGAAAAGAAAAAGAGAAATGTAGACAAAAACATCAAAAAGATGGTTGTCATTTCCCGATTTTTGACCCAAGATTCCATTTCACTTTGTCTTTTGGCCTAAAATATTTTTTGTCTTTTCAAGGAAAATTTCGGCAGAGAGGTATTTTAAAATACCTCATTTTTGGTTCGTTTTTGGGTCCACCTTTTTATTTTAATTTTATTTTAGTCTTTTATTTTTATTAGTATTATTTTTCATTATGTCTATCTTTTTTATTATTTATTTTTATTTTATTTTCTGTTTTTATTTAAATTAGTTTTAAAAATTAAAAAGAAAATGTCCAAAGGGTACAAGGCCAATTCCGGCTAGTGCCACCATTCGTGGCCAAATCACGGTCATGTCAACTTTCCCATTCCAAAGTCATCAAGCTCAATTAACACCATCAAGTCCATTAATCAAAAGCGATCTCTAATTTCCAATTTCAGAAATCAAAGTGGCCTTTAAAAAGAAATGAAAATCATTAGCAAAAGGACATCAAGAAAAACACAGAAAGAAAATTGGAAAAGCTGCAAAATTCTCTCAAACCCTAATCTCAACCAAAGATTCGAAATCACAACCATCACAAAAATCCAGAACCGTAAACATCACAACCACCACAAAATCCAGAACCGTAAACATCACAACCACCAAAAAAACCAAAACCTGAAACCCTCATAAACATCACAAAACATTACAGATCTGAATCACTTTAACCAAAACCAAACCATCCAAATAAACATCACAAAACGTCATAAAACATTACAAATCTGAATCACTGTAACCAAAACCAAACCATCCAAACAAACATCACAAAACATCATAAAACATCACTAATCCAAATCAGTCACCAAGTCTGAATCCAAACACAAAAAACGATCCAAATTCAAATCCAAGGATCAAAAAGCTATAACCCTTTATTTCTTTCTCTCTTTTAGATCTAGGTTTTTTTGGGGGATTTTGTTAAAATAAAGAAAAACCCGTAAGAAAAAGAAGGAAGGAACCGAAAAGAAGAAAAAAGGAAAGAAAAAAAAAAGAAAGGAAAAAAGGCGATCCAGCGCAGCGGCGCCGCCACCTTGGCTGGCCGGCCACCGCGCCGGAAACTGGAAATGTCTCTTTTATTTTATTTTTTTATTTGTTTTTTGTTTCATTGTTTATTTAGTTAATGTCATTTAAATTTTGTTTGTTTATTGTTTTACGTTCATATTGTGTCTTAGAGTTAGTAATATAAAAAATCACAAAAATATGCAATGTCCTTTTATTACTTATTTTGTTCTTATATGTCAAAAATGCCAAAAAAATTATGCTTAGCATGTGTTTTTTTTTTTTATTTCTAATCCAAGGGAAAAGGATT
>Ga0228711_1004302_pt1 | contig 21938 bp, 10 predicted proteins | sample MedpolnodulmetaG_2_FD_177996 | JGI IMG/M metagenome (GOLD analysis project Ga0228711, IMG submission 177996) | Root nodule microbial communities from Medicago polymorpha collected in Santa Monica, California, United States - brown nodules | ecosystem: Host-associated > Plants > Roots > Nodule...
AAAAATAAGAAAAAAAATTGGTTTTTTTTCTTATTTTTTAATGTTTGAAAATTAATTTTCAGTTTTTTTTTATTTTTATCTTTTTAAAAATAATTTTTTAAATCATTACACACATGTCAAGTTTTAAAACAATTAAAATTAAAATAATTACATAGTGGCGTGCCACATCAGTGTCCATTACACACGTGTCAGGTTTTAAAAAAAATTAAAATAATTACACAGTGGCATGCCACGTCAGCGTCTGGATGGAGTTAAAAATGTTTTGTGGAGAATCTTTATATTACATGGGTGTTTTGTGGAGAATCTTCATATTATAGGGTTGTAATCTAAACTTTTTTTTTCACAGTGGTAAATCAGAGCTCGTTCAAATTTCAGTGATAAAGACATATTAACCTTTGTTTTTATTCTACAAATTTAATATATAAAAGAAATGCTCACACAACTAAAAAAAATTGGATCCGTCAGTGTTGTATCGTATGCCACATATTTTCAGGATAAATTCTCCTTAGAAGACGCTCCAAGAATAAACGTTGGTCTGGAATCTCCCCTTATAATCTTTTGTATATGTTGTTGGTTAAGGCCTAAATAGAGCTTACAAAAGTTTGGCATTTTGGGAATATTGAAAAGAGCAATGATATTTAAATAACTATTTGGTACAACCTATTTGATAACCTTCATTTTCTCTCTTTTTATTGATCAAAAACAATGGAGAGAGAAAAATGAAGAGAGGGAGTAAGAATATAATGTGAGTATGAGAGAGAAAGTTGTCACAAAGTGGTTGTACAAATATCATTTCTCATTGAAAAAGTCTAATTCCCAATTTGATTAGATATAGAGCTAACATACCTTAGACAATTACCACATTTACAAGTCGAATTTTGCGAGTTGAGTTACGTCAAAAAAAACTAAATATTATATGATAAATGATTCTAGATCTGTTAATTGGCTATTATTTAGAACTTATAAAGGAAGAATGAAAAAATAAATCAGATATGCAAAAGGCCCGAGCTTTATTTGGTCTGTTTTGACAATTATGTCTTGATAATTGCTCTTCTTCCATCTATTTTTGCTCATCCTCATTCTACGTGAGCTAACTCACGCTGAAATGCACTTACGTGAATTAAGTCACGTTCGGCTATTTGATAGAAATGAGCAAAAACAGATGGGAGAATAGCAATTATCTTATGTCTCATTCAGATGCCCATATACACAAATATTTGGGCTGTTGTGGTTTGAGGAAAGTTTCCAAAGAAAAAGGATTGTTGCTTTTCTGACATCCAATATGTATTGAAAACACAAGTAAACGACTAAAAAAATCCAGCGGTAGTTAATTGCTGTCGGTTTTCTAGTTATAAGTCAGCGGTAGTTAACTACCGTTGGAGGTATTTTACTTGTGTTTTTATGATGTTAAAATAGCAATTGTCATGAAAAAGAAGGATTCTGCTCTTTACCCAATAAAAATCACTCATGCCCAACTGTATTTCCAAATATACCCATGTGTGAGTTAAGTCATGCAGCGTGACTTAACTCAAGCACCCCCTAATAGCACAGCGTGACTTAAGTCATGCACCAAGAAATTTTTTATTCTATATAGAATAAAAAGAATTGAACAAAATTGATACATTTTATTCTTATAAATTTTCTTTTTACCCCAATGCATGTTGGTCTTAATTTTCTATTCTATATAAATAAAAAGAATTGAACAAAAATAATACATAAAACATCTCATTTTATTAATATCATTGTTACAATTACAATAATTGATACATTTTATTCGAATTTACTAAATCTACTTCTTTGGGGTAAAAAGAGACAAACCTTGGGGTAAAAAGAGACCAACCTTGGGCTAAGAAGAGACCAATATGCTAGGGGTAAAAATACATTAACCCTTGGGGTAAGTCTAAATCTGGTTCTTTTTATACCCCAAGAAGATTCTTTTTACCCACGGTAAAAAAAATTAGGGGTAAAAAGAAGCAGATTTAGTTTCACCCCAACGGTTGACATCTTTTTACCCCAGGTCGATCGACATATTCTTACCCCTCAAGTGGCCTATTTTTACCCCTTGATTGACCTCTTTTTACACCAAAATAAAGACTAAAAAAAGAAGGAAAAGAAGGAGATTTACAGGGGGAGATTGTGAGGAGGAGAGAATGTGAGATGATGGGAGGAAATGAGAAAGTTTGGAGGGGTATTTATAGGTGAGAATGATAACATAGGTTATATATACAATAAATGTAGTCAAAAAAAACGTATAAAACTTGTAAAAAAAAACGTGTAGAAAACTTGTAAAAAAGCTGACCATCGTCCAAAAAAATGTATGTTCGTGAGTTCAGACCACTGATCAACTGGCGTGAGTTAACTCGCGCATCGACCAATGGTGCGTGCCTTAAGTCACATTGTGCTATTAAAGATGCATGAATTAAGTCACGCTGCGTGACTTAACTTACGCAGAGGTATATTTAAAAAACAGTTGGCGCGAGTGATTTTTAAAGGGTAAAGAGCAGAATTCGAAAAGGAAACGCAGAAAATTACAAACACCAACAAAGAAACGGAAAACAAGGCAAATATCTACAACTATCAAGGAGACTTTACTTGATAACTTGACTCCAATTTACTCTTAAAAACTCTACGAAAATAGTCTATCATATGTCTGTGTTCTTTTCAGCTTATATTCGTAAGTTTCTCCATATAACTTATTGTCATAAGCTGTTTCTCCATATAACTTATTTTCAACACCTGGGGCTTGTCTTATTTTTATTTATTTTTGATTATTACAAGTGTAACACTGATTAGTGATAAGTTGACAACACATTTCTTAAAATGTCATAGCCAATGATTTGTGGTCCAGAATGGATTTGGTTGTATTTTATATGGATTTATGCTTCTCTGCACACCTAACCATAATATATGGATGAGAAGAATGATAATAATATAAGAGTTAATAACTTAATATCATAATGATTGTTAAAAAAAAACTTAATAATATCATAATGTCTAAATGTTCAATATTTTGCTTCAAACTTGGGTTGACACATATTATTGTTTTCTGTTGAGCAGCCACCCATGTGTAGCATGGAAGGGAACTCAACTTAGGATAAGATATAAACACAATTTTAAAAAGCAAGAAATTTATGTCTATCTTATTTAAGTTTCAACTCATTTGCAAAAGCCCGTTTAACTTTGGAAACGTATTTGAATACTCACTTACATTATACTTTAAATCTTCTAATAGTGTGTGCTGCACATAAATATCATTGTGATAGTTTTCTTTCATCAAAAGTGGAGGCAAATTTAATTTCGCATAAATTACATCGGAGGTCCTTTAAATTATTTAATTGTAACACATTAGTTTTAAGTTATTTTTGGATAGGAAACCAGAAAACTCATTAGAGGATGATCTCAGTTGTCGACACTTCAACATACATCATTTGTGGTTTTCACTTGAAATCTATGTGTGGTAGAATGATACACACTATTTTATAAACAGAGTTTGGGTCTAAGCTTGTGTTGCCACCGGAAAAATCAACTATGATACCTTAGTTTTCCAAAAATAGTCTCTAAGAGAAACAAAGTTTATTTAAGTGATCTCTACATCTCATAGAAGATTAGTCTTTGACTTTCGACTGAAATATTTTAAAATATATAAATGATTGATTTTTATAGTTGAAGAAGATGTAAGAATAAACTTTGCACAAGTTGAAAATAATTTATAAAATTAATCTGTTTGGAATAAACAGAAAACAGTTTATAGGTAGTATATAGAAATAAATCTATACAAATATCCATTTAAAAACAAAAAACAGCTCAAAGAAATTTGCCAAAATAACTAATATTCTTTATTTAAGGAAGAACTAATATTGTTTTATAAACAATTAAAGAAATATTGAAAAATAAATAAGAGTAAATTTATAAAAATGGTGAGAAAAGGTGACATAGAGTAGTTGTAAGGAAAACGACATCTATTATTGATTTTTTTTAAGGACAAAACTTATCGTATTGTTCTTAACTAAAAATACATTTTTTTTTATTTAACAAACTTTGAGAAAATTAAGGATTTAAGAAAATCATGGTGAATTTAGTTAAAAACCATGCGAAAAGCACCTAAAAAATTGTAACTAAGTTTTTTTCCCTTTTTTAATTCTATAAACTAATTTTTAGTTGATAAATTCATTTAATTATGTTAAGAATGTATTGAGAGGGACAAATTGCTTGTGAAGAAGAAAAAGTCATTGGCAATTAATTGATAACAAAGAAAATCCAGTTACGCCCGTTCCTTACAACGAAACTTTCCTACCTTACCATTTAGCAATACGACTCTGTGACGAGGAGAGAAGAAAGCGACAATAAGGATAACGACGTACCCTAAGAAAGGCAAAAATAAAATGATTAGGAAAAAATATATTAAAAAGGAAATATAAAAGGGATGAGAAAAAGGAAATATGAGTAAATGGGCAAAACCGAATGCATAAACTTAATTTAAGAAATTTATCAAAGAAAGAAAGAAATTGGTCAAAAAGAAGAATAATTTAAAGTTTTAAATGGTTTTTATGTTTGTTTGATAAAAAATATATTTTAATATTTCTAAAAGATTGAACTTTTACCTGCAATTTTCTATCCTTCCATGAGAAATAGAAAGAATGTCTCGTGTCTTTCGATTTTTACTTTTTAAAGTATTGATCGTTGTGAATTTTTATGATTTTATCTTTCATAAAAGATGTTTCAATAGATTTATAAAGGTTTAAGCATGTTTTGTCGCTTCATTTATTTTAGATTTTAAATTGGTCCTTTATGTTTTAAAAGTTTTAAGTTTGTCTTTTATGTTTTAAAAGTTTCAAGTTGGTTCAAAACATTACTCATATTCGATTAAGTTAGTATCTTTCGCCACTTGACCGTTTAAATATTCATGTTAACAATTTGGATGATCGAATTTAACTTATTTAAAAAATCAACTTTAAAACATTTTTAATTTTTTGTTTGTTTTATTAAATTCAATATCATGTCGCGGGATCAAACGTGTAATTAAGTCATTTATAAATATGAATTTTGTTTATAAACTATTCTTAGGGTTTTTAAATTATTCTTAGTCTCTATTATCAAGCAATGTGATATTCTTTTATGTATCGGATTATAGCCTTTGATTGAGACTAAGGAGTTAAAGGGCATGTCGTTGATTATTTGTGACTTGGATGACAACTTTGTTATTGTATTGCCTACACGAACTTCGACGTTTAAGTCAGTAAAAAATTTAGGATACTCTAAATGTTTAACGAGGCTTAAGGATGTGCCTTTCCACTCATTATGTATGACCTTTAATAGATGACATGTAAAAATGATGTGTGTGGATACAGTTATTTCGTTGAGCAGGCCATAAAGTGATTCATAAGTTGTCATCTGATTATCAAGCCGTGATTTAATTACGAGAAATAATCCAATACATTGTTAAATATGGGATAGTTCATTTAATTGGACCACAAATCTTAATCTTATTGCACACGTGTCTATTTCTTTCTACTATACTCCCTTCAGTCACATATATATATATTTATAAGCAAAAAAGTACTTTTTAAATTCATTCAATACTTAATGTATTTAATCTATATATAGATGAAATAATAATAATGAATTTAAAAGTTGAAATGTTTAGGTTAATTAAATTTGCGTAAGAAAATAATAAATGATAGGAGCGTTAAGAGAAAGAAAGGCGATATATCGCGTAGTCTCGTGAGTCGTGTTAGTTTCGTCATCTTATCATCTCATGAGTCCAACATAGAAAAGAACGACAAACAAAACGCAACACAACACAACTTGATACGACATTCCTCTTTGCTTTGGCAGTTCCTTCTCTTCTTCTTCTTCTTCTTCTTCTTCTTCAAAGCGACCATAACATAACCCCCCCTTTCCTTTTTCTTCATCCTCATCCATCTAACTCATAAATTCATCTTCATCCACAAACTTAGTCAACACTTCTTGGTTTTCTTCTCTTTAAATACAGAGAAGAAAAAAAAATAAATTAGTGAGGGAAGATGGAAATGATGCTTTCTCGTTTACCTTATCATGATTCTCTTAAACTACTTGAGGCTGATATTCACCATGCCAATGCTTTGTATGTTTTTTGCTTTTTCTTATCCACTTTTTTTTTATTATATTTATAATCAAAATTCAAAATTATGAACAAAAATGATTCTTTGTTGGAAAGGGTCATCATCATGATTAATTTTTCTCTAGTGGTTAATCTAGTATGAATTTGATGTCTGATTTTTTTTGTTTGGTACTACTTTTTATTTTTTTTTTGTGTGTGTTTTTGTTTCTGAAATTTTGCTGTGGGTATAGGGCTGCTGCAATTCCAAGAGGCAAGGGTGGGAGTGTTTTCCAAATGAAATTGGTTTACAGTCAATTGGCTCCTCTTTTTTTGTTGTTGCTACAATGGATGGATTGTTCTTGTTCATGTTTTCTCCACAGATATCTCAACTTCTTCCATATAATTATATACAAGGTTAGTCAATTCCTCAATGCTGATGTTTTCCATATTTTTAATTCTCTCTGCAAAGAGTTCAAAGGGTTTTCATAGCAATATTTTGTTAGCTTTCAATAGGATTGGTTTTGCCATCCATAAAGGGTTAATGACACAGCTTGTTGCCCACTTCCCTTTCACTCCTGTGTAATTTTCTCGAATAGCCAAATATAAATGTTACATGTAGTAATTAAATCTTAATTTTATCTTAATAATAATAGTAATATGTTGATTCAATAAACTTGGTTTTTGTTTTTGTTCTTTTTCTCAATGTTGTTAATTAGTGGATATAGTGGCGCTATAGCGCAGTTGCGTAGAGGAATTTGAATGAATTGCTATTGTTTTGTAATACGCTATTTAGTACAAAATATTATGGAAAACCGGCTATAGTGCTGTTGTGTAGCGGAATTTGAACAAAGTGCTATTTTCTGAAATCCACAATTGACAACACTGCTTTTTCTGTTTAGGATTAGGTTCCTCAATGGTCGTTTGTAATTTAATTTTGATTTTTCTACATGTTTTATTTCTTTTGTTGTTCGTGTTTATTATGATGTTCTTCTTTTTCTTAACAAAGGTACATAATGATGGTAGACCAAGTATAACTTCTCATGGAAGGAAAGCAACCATCCAGGACTTTTATGGTGTGTGAACCTTTGACTTTTAAAAGACACACTTTTGTTGTTGAAGTTATTTAATTATTTCAACCTCCAACAACAAAAGAAAGTGTGCTGTTTTTTGTGTTTGCCTTTACTAATTTCTCCCTTTTTTTGAACTTTAGCTGTTATATTACCGTCTCTACAGCGGCTTCATGGTAGTTTGGAGAAGTTGGACATTTGTATGAAAGGACACACTAGCTTGGACGGTCCAAGTTATGGCAAGAAGATGATTGAAGCAAATGGAAAACTGATCACCAATGTTGATTTGGAAAGAGAAGATGAATGTGGGATATGCTTAGAACCATGCACCAAAATGGTTTTGCCTAATTGCTGCCATGCTATGTGTATCAAATGCTACCGCAAGTGGTTGGTCATCACATTAATGAATTTAATTTTTATTCGCTGATAGTGCAAAGATTTTCTTACACTATCAATCAATCATAACCGTTGGATTATTAACCTTTTTTTACTCTAATCATATCTAACTGAAAAGTCGTACAAATGATAGATTGTGATTGGTTGACGGTGTAAAAAGTTTTACAGTGACAATGCATCAAATCATTTAGCAATCGTATTACTTTATGTGAAATTGTTTATAATTTGTAACACTCTTATGCCAATCTTGCAGGAACACAAAGTCTGAGTCTTGTCCGTTTTGCCGCGGGAGCATAAGAAGAGTTAATTCTGAGGATCTATGGGTACTCACTTGTGATGACGATGTAGTCGATGCCGAAACAGTTTCAAAAGAGGACTTGTTGCGATTCTACCTTTATATCAACAGCTTACCTAAAGATTACCCAGATGCACTTTTCTTAATGTATTATGAATATCTGATTTAATTTTTTTTTAATTGAGTAAGGAGAAAAATGTACAGATTGGGAAATTCAGACTGCAAATGTGAATAGAGTCTGGCAAGAAATTTCCCTAATCATGTCAGGTATGGCTTTGCTAAGATAGATTTCTGGAAATTTGATCCCAGAATAACCACTCTTGGCCTATATATCATCTCCTCTGTAGACAATGTAGAGTAATATTATATTTAATTAACTTTGAAGCCTTTGTTTGAGTTGTAGTAATCAAAGTCTTCTAAGAAATTGATTCAGATATGATCATCCATTATCCTTTGTCTGGCATGCATGTTCAAAATAATGATAATGTAAATCAAAAGTTCTCGATAGTTTATATACTTGTTTTCTTATGCCACTCATGGTCATTTTTCAATTGGAGAGGATTTAAATTATGTCTCTCTAAGCTGCAAGGTGAAGCTTTTACCACCTAAGCTTACATCTCAAAGACAATTTGTATACACTAATTAGTGATAACAAATAGAGTAAGCTATCAAATGTGTCCCTGACTTTGTAACGCGCTCTCAAATAAGTCTCTAACAACATGAATATTTCAAAAAGATCCTTGACTTGCTCTATCAAATTTTATTCATATTAGTCATTGTGACAACATTTTAGGGACTAAATTGATAATAAGGGTTAAATGTAAGAATCAAATTGATACTAAGTTGTTAAAATATAGGGACCTAATTGATAGCAAGTGGTTAATATAAGGTCCAACTTGACATTTTAATAGAGTCATGGATCTTTTTGAAATATAATCTCAAAAACCTATTTGAGAGTGTCCTACATAGTCGGAGACTAATTTGGTGATTTACACCGACTTATAAGTTTACATAAGTGTTTCTTAATCATCTTATTCACTTCGTTAATCAAGGATTAACTGTTCTAAAATTGTGCGCAGCATTTGGTGTGCAATTAACATGTTGGAAATGATATAATATCCACGGCTATTAGGGGGGAAAAAACACAATATGCATGATCATATGAATTATTGAACCCGTGTTAATTATAAGCGGACGTTTTTGTGTGAACCTAAGGGGCACAATATGCATAGACTTTGTAATGTATAAAAGGTCTGTACATCATGAGTAGTTGAGTATTAGTTTTGGCTTCTTCGAAGAGAGTAGAATGTGACAATGAATCTAGACTTGCTCAAACACATTTTTTCCTTTTGACAATTTCTTTTCACCTAATTCGTGTGAGAGAAAAGATCACCTAAACGATGTTATTTTTTGTACACTTTCATCTACGCTATTTTTATTCCTTCCACTTAACCCCTTTTAATCAGTTTCATTAAGGACAAGAACTTCAATTATTTTATCAAGTAATGCCGACTTCACATAAACTTTTTCGTTTGAACCATTCTATATAAATTTGTCCCCTAATTTATGGCTCCAATGTTAGCTACTTCTTTAAACTAGGCATTGCATAACCGTAGTGTGTTTCAATTTGAATAGAGGGAAAAATATAATTCACATTATTGGTAGTCTACATAATTTAAAGATGGTTCAGATATTTCTCATAAAAAAAGGTGGTCCATACAAATAATTGAAAGAAAGAAAAAAAATATTGATTAATCAAATTTTGCGGAATTTAACCAAAGCAGCCATAATTCTTTATCACTCTCATGGACCAATTGATTTGGCATTTCCATCTAGAACCCGGCCTCTGAAACTATTGCTTTCTGTCTGTAATGCATTAATATGGCATCAAATAGTAGCAATCAGGTTCACTAAATAAGAAAAAGGAATGCGTCCAATGCCCACCCAATAATGAATTTTAAGTGGTCAATGTCTTCCTTCATTAGTTTTCTTTGATTAAAGTTTATATGAGTTGGTCCAAAAAGTCAACTAAAGTACGGAGAAGTTTTAATGTTAAAATAAATTGAGAGTATATATTCAATTATTTCTATCAAGTGATACCATTACCTCTTCTTATCAAAAATAAGTAAAATAGAAATAAGTGTAAACATTAAGAAGAAGAATTGAAACAAGTGTCACACATGATATAGAATGCAATGATACATACAAGCTTGATTTTGGCCACTGTTAATTGTAACATTATGGACTATAGATAACAATAGGGCTTCTAACAATGCAAGGAGGGTTTCTCCAAATAAGTGAACCTGATACAATTCTCATGCTTGCCATAGATTTTGCTTTCACAACTACCTTGAAGCTCTTTTTTTGCAGGGTATGAGAGAAAATCAGGCTAGTAGGCTTCACTGTGATTTCCACTCCTTTTGGTGATTTAATGGTAGCATTATACATTGTTGGTTCTGTGTTTCTTTTCACACTTAACTGCATGCTTGGATAGTTAATAGCATCATGGCCAATCCCAGGAAGCAATGAAGTGCAATTTACAGGAGAGCCAATTAATATTGATAAAGTGGAACCATTATACCCCTCATGGCATAAGAATTGAACATAACCAAATTCATCCATGTCATAGATTAAACCAGGATTCAATGCTCTTGTTGGGTTAACTAGACCGGCACCAAATGCAAACTCAGCCTCCTTGTTAACTTCCTGGCTTATTGGTTTAGCTTGACAAAGAGTGTACATAAGTCATGACTAGAGTGGTTGTATATGTCATAACACAAATTAACTATACAATATAAGAACTGAAAATAATCTTTTAATTTTGGTTTGCATGTTTTAGTCCCAATTATCGTGATTGTGCGATTTTGTCCTCCAGTTTTTTTAGCTTTTTTGACCCCTTGTGGTTTTCGCCTTTGTAATTTGGTAGTCTCCCACCAAATTTTTTCTCAAATTTATGCTTAGGCGACATTAGTTATTGACGTGACACCAAAGTTCAATATTCAGCGTGGTTTTTTAAATAATAAAAAATCTTGTAACAAGTCGTCTAGCTATGAAATTTTTGACCACAATCGCGATATTCAGGGTTAAGAGTGCATTTAAGCCTTTAGTTTTTCACCTGTGGTCATTATAGCTGATCTGATTGCAGCAGGAGTCCAATTTGGGTGAAATGACTTCACATATGCTGCTATTCCAGAAATGTGAGGGCATGCCATGGAAGTGCCAGACATTAGTGTAAATTCTGAAAATTGAGTGTCCCCTTTTATACTAGTAATTGAGTGCCTAAGTGTAAATGATGCCAAGATGCTAATGCCAGGAGCTGTAACATCAGGCTGCATCCAAGAGATTATTCAACAGTTTAGAAGCTAAAAATAGTCCACTAATGTTACAACTGGAATGAATTTCACTCAAAGAAATTACTTGTATTATTCACAAATAAATGGTTGAGTGGAGGAAAAATAGCACCTATTGGTACCTTGAGAACAAGTTGAGATCCTGAATTTGGACCTCTAGATGAAAAAGAAGCAACAAATGGAGCTGGTATTTTCACTTCATGGCTCTTATGTATCACTGCTGATGGTGATCTTTGTTGAACCAAAAAATTTATGTAAATCTATGTTGTTAGATAATCCAGTAGAAAAAAAAAATGGTTGTAGCAAATATTTAATTTTTAGCTTGTTTAAGAATGATTAGTTAGTAGCAAATTTTAGAGAACAAAGAAGGACATGTTTTTTACCTTGTAGATTGTATATAATTGGTAATAATTTGACCTGTGCTTCCATTCACAAATGTAGCAGGAGCCATGAATGTTTCAGGAGAATCTTGAAATTCATCATATTCAACTATAGTACCAATTCCTCCTATTGCTTTCACAACAGCTTCAGTGCTCCATGTTCGAAATTTACAGTAAACAATATTTCCTTTCACCTTATTCGGTTCTAAGGAACCTTTGGCGCAGAACCTGCCGATGTATTAAAATGTTATTTGTTAATATAGGAAACTTGATCAGGTACTATTGATAATCGGAGAGAGAATTTACTTAGCATTTTCCTTGCTTGAAGAGCTCCGCACCGCATCCATCCCATTAACAAGTGGGTACTGTTTTTGTTTTGGACTAAAGGTGTTTACTCCTTCTCCCTGCATAATTCTCAGTTGAAATAGAAAAGACTGTTAAACAAAGTACAATTACTTTATTCATTGATGTAGATTGTTCCAATAAAATTAGTCTTTTAATTTTATGGTATAGCTACTTTGGTTATATTAATGTGATCGAGGTGTGCAACTAATTGTTGGTTTGTTGGGATGCCAAGTGCCACCATAGTTGAGATGTCAATAAATCATAATAATGCCTTTGCGCTTTCAATTTTACTTTATAAATGTAGAAAATGTGATTAGCAAAAATTAATTAAACTTGCAGAAATTTGTTAAAAAAAATAAAATTAAACTTACAGAAACATTTATTCGAGTCCCCAACTCTACAGTACTATGGAAGTCTCTGTCAATGCCACTAGCAGCTACCGTGACAATCCACGGCGCATGATTTTCGACAGTTGCCATAGTTGGACCATCATTTCCGGCTGAGGCAACAGTGATTATGCCTTTTCTCATGGCATGAAATGCACCAACTGATATAGAGTCCTGCAAATAATTTGAATTTTCTCCACCCAAGGAAACAGATATGACATCCACACCATCATCTATAGCAGCCTGAAAACCAGCAAGTACATCCATATCAGCACATCCATCCTCTTTCCAGCACACTTTGTATATTGCTAACCTTGCTGAAGGCACCGCTCCGTGAGCGATCCCATTCGCTAATCCAAAGAGACTTGCATTTGGGACAAGTTTGCCTGCTGCTGTTGATGCTGTATGAGTTCCATGCCCTGACACATCTATGGGAGATAATATATCAGATGGTTCTGACCTTCCATCAAGTCTGAAGTATTTGGCTCCAACGATCTTGCTGTTGGAACAAGTTTGTTAATTTGGAGAAGAAGGATTAGAGAGAAAGGAGAATAGCACAAGTTGAAAGGATCAAATTTTATTCAATATCACTTAGGTTGTGAATTACAAACATGTAACTTGCTTATATAGCAAGTTTCTCAACTAACTACACTTAACAACTCTGTTACTTGCTTCTCAAGTAACAATTACAAAACTAACCATACTGTCAGTTAACTAACTCTAATAGTTAACTAACCACTTATTAACCAATATTGAATTACTCTATAACACTTGCTAGAAGTTTTCCATCAAGTGAAGAATGTAGTAAAACATAGTGTTAGCATACTAAAACTTAAATTTTCCCCACAATTATGTATATGCGGCCATACTTAAATATATTTTCAACAATTAGTACCTCGATTTGTTGTGAATTTTGAGGTACCAAGTTCAATTCCTACTCAAAAAAAAAAAGTAAGTAAATAAGGATAGGGATGTTACTTATTGCAGCCTGAGAAATTAACATATTTGTCACAAGTTCCTCTCCATTTGGCGGGGGGAGGACCGAGTCCATCGTCCTTAAAGCTTTGAAACTCAGGAGTGATCCCTACATCACACCAATAAGGAAACAAAGTGGTTTGCAAACAAACCATGAAATACCATTACATAAAAATCTGTCATAAAGAACAAGGAAATGCACAAAAAGAAAAACCTGTATCTAAAAATTGCCACGATAGTGTCACTTTCTTGTTTCAGTTTTCTCTTAGCTGTCAAAGGTAATCCAATAAAGTCCCATGATCTTGTCGTGTGTAGCTTGCGGTAATCATTAGGAAGTACTGAGAGCACTTCATTCATGGCTACACATACAAAAAATATTTAACATATGACTAAATATATACAATTTGAGCAAATATGAAGGGACTAGTTGTAGAGAAAAATGATATCATGCCAGATAACTTGTTGGATTCATCCTCAGACAGTTTAGCAGCAAATGCATTAAAGCTCTTTGTGTAGCTGTATACTATGGATTCTTTGGCTTCAACATGGCTGCTAAGTAAACAAAGATTAAAAAAAATGGAACAGAAATGAAAACAGAATAATCTAACTATTTTCTCTCAGATGACATTGTGATAATAATAGTGCCTTTAATTTTGAAACTAGAGGTCTATTTCGAGTGACTTATTTGAGTTTATCTACTGACAAAAATATTTGTAATACCGCTTATGAGATTTTATGGAGTTAACTTCTTACATGTCCATAAATTGTTTATCCAAATGCGGTCCTAGAAAGTATTTGATTAGAAGGAGGGGGAAATGTTGACAAATTAAATAGACTAGTCACCTTTGTTTAACAGCTGAGAGAATATTTAAATGACTCTCTATTGCTCCTTCTCTACTAATAGGGTGAGCTCCTAGGAAAACAATGTAAAAGTTCTGCAAACAAATCAAATTGTGCCTTAGTTAATAAAGAATAAAACACAAAAACTAGCATATTAGGAGATAGCTCAAATTCGAAAGAAATCAAATTTATTTGATTGCCTTTTGTTCAACACCATTAACTAAAACACTGCTTAGCAAAATCAGCTCTAATGGAAGCCAAAGAAGAGAATAGGAGTTGTTGGTAAGTTTCTGAAAAACCATATTTAGCATTAACATGCTAGACTAATAATACATTGACATAAGCATAAGTTTATTATATAGATATAAAATCAGAAATCTAAAAAAGAAAGGATAAAAAGAAAGCATGTTTCTACTATAGTTTGCTTCTTCCGTACAAATAATTAATATATAGATGTTTTTGGTTGCTTCTTCGGGGGGAACTTGTATTAACATTCTCATTATTAGTTTTATCAGTACCAATTTTACTAAAGATTAGTAATTTTTTATGTTTGTTATTGGTTGCTACTTATGTTATTAGTCTTTATCAGTATCATATTCCTTGAATTCCAATGCAAGTATGATATTATTACCTTGTATTGTATAGCTTGAAGTTAAACCCAAATGAGAAACAATTGTTTGAGATTAAAACGTGACATTTCCCCTTATGCATTTCGCCATTATCTTTTAAAATAGCAATATTTAAGAAGCAGACATGGTTTATCAAAATGGGGGAAGAAAGAGAAGATATTTGGCCAAGAAGAACTTGGGACATGGTTAAATAATTCACAATTTACCTGAAAATAAAAGTCAAACTCGGTCACGTTAAGAGATATTCTTTTACAAGCAAAAATATTGTACAGGCAATGTAAGAGTTATAGTAATCAAATGCACTTGAGTTCTAAGATCTTTTCTATCTTAGATCTCCAAAGGTCACATTTGGCTGTTGTCTTGACGCTTTGGTTACGAAAGTAGCCGGGGTCTAGGTTTATGCATGGATTTTGTCAGCGAAAGTCCCTCATACTCAATCACAGCATGTCATGACCGGTTAGGCTTGTGGATTTTGTCGGAAAAGAAAGTAGGTGCCGGGGGTGGGTTCATTGATTAGTACACCTATGGTGTTGATTGTCCGTCTCAGGTTTGCAGGCCGATAAGATCTCTGAGATTGACCCGGCAGCTGGGTTGGTTTGGCTAGAGCATCATCCCCTCCACCTTAAATTTTATTCCATAGAAAAAATTATCGAATGCACTATATTTGATTAGAACGTCAATAAGACAAATATGCATTATATATGTGTGTGTGCGCGCGCGCGTGCACATGCATGCGAAATAAATAAACTTACACTATCGTGTAATACTTCTTGTAAAGTGTAATACTTGAATATTTTATTGTGAGATGAGTGTTTTATAGTGAAAGATAGGAGGAACAAATATAACCTTGGGTTGTAATAGAATGGTTCTCTATAAATTCATTGTCATGGGTCAAATGTGTTAAACATCAAAGTCTACATAGAGTGGAATAAAATTTGTGAAGAATGAGTATCAGGTGAATTTTTAATTACCACCTTGAGGACAGGTGTTTGTGCAAGACCAATGGAATGTAATGACCCAAGATAGGCTTGGGAGAATATAATAGCCTAGGTAGATAAAGATTATGATGAGTTGGTTGCATTAGATATTTTAGAGGTGAGTCATCATGTTCTAGAAGGGATCTAGAGAGATCCTTTATGTGTGTGTGTTTTTTTTTTAGGTATTTTAGATACATCATATTTCTTTGAGTCAATCCATGTTTTAGAAATTTCTAATTGGGGTTTTTCAAGGTGTAGATAAAATCGAATTTTGATTGTATTACACGAGATTCAGATGTGGTTAGTTCTATGTATTTTTCTTATATGTTTTTAAGTTGTTTATGTTTTTAATCTCAGACTTACCAATGATGGTTTAGAGAAGTATTTTTGTTTTATGTTTTCAGTAACAACGTGTAAGATGTTTCCTTATCTCAAGAAAATCAAATGAATATGTCTTTTTTGCTTTAAGTTATATGTCCACCTTTGTTTTGATTCCGTATAATATATTGTATTTGCAAATTATCTCATCTGATATAGTGTTAGAAGAAAATATAAAAGACAAAAAAATGAATGCGCTGACATAGCGTAAACAAAATTTAAATAAGTTAAACAAAGTTTGGATACATTGTTAATACTCAAATTTAAATAAGTTCAACTTATTTTATGATTTTAAAAGATAGAAGCAAAGTTATAAGACATCAAACAGGCTGAGACATAGTGTAAAATTTGGACAAGATGTTTCTATACCTCAAAGAATATAATTAAATCAGCTTACTTCTCTACAAGTTAACAATTATTGAACATCACATAATATATAGTTAAAGCAGGTCACCTACATATAAATTTAGAGGATCTAAAATACTCAAATTTGAACAAGTTCAACTCAGTTTGGATACATTAATAGTACTCAAATTTTAAAAAGTTCAACTTATTTTATGATTTTAACATGTATCCATATGAAATTTCAATCCGAAAATGGCCAAGATACTTTTCTATCATTAGTTATCTTTTTTTAATGTAAGTTAGCTGGTCATATGGTAAAGCACACCTGACTAGGATTGAATGTATATGTTCGAAACCATTTATTTTAAGTAACATATTGTTAAATGAACGCGTAACCTCTCTTAAGCCTTAGAGGTTAGCATGTCTCAAACATCTGACCTCCACTATCTTCATTTCCATTTAGAGTTTATAAAAATCAAAGATAGTTATATATTCTAATGTAATAAAAATTTGCTTTGTAAATTGTCCATGTAAATCCAAGAACGTGTTTGCATAAATTGTCCATGTCTCTTTATTTGTACTTTAATGATGTCATACTCTAACGATGTCAACTTAATACTATTTATGTAATACATCATATTCCTTATGGAACTATTAAATTACAATCTAATTAGACGATATAACTTATTCGTCGCCGCTCTTCGTTGATTGGACCCGTGCATCGCACGGGTCGATGTTCTAGTATATGTTAATTTCAACAAATCAATGCATTCTAGAATTATGGTTTGTATTTTGGTATAAATCTAATATATAATTTCAACAAATTGATAACTATTAATTATTTTCTTTAGAATGACTATTAATAGTCTTAAGACTTAGTTTCTTACATTTACATTAAAAATCATACAACACTGAATGTAATTTTACAATAATTTCTTGTTTTTTGTTTTATGAATTTCGTCTAATTTTGCAATTTCTTATTTTATCATAATCACATTATTGACTTTTCTCAAACATATAAAAGTTCAATAAAATTTAGACAGGCAAATGATTAGTAGGAATCAATCAAACTAGGAAAACTAACTTTGCTCAAACAAACAAAAGATTCAATCTAACAACTAAGACAAGATTGCAAACTTATGAGTAATTTCGAGGGACTGTTCAAAGGTGTTTAAGATCGGAAATAATTTGAAAACAATAGGACTTTGGGTTCATTCATGCATTAAAGATCTATAAAAGAAAAATAATCTAGAAAATGTTGAATTATATTTAAGTAGAACTCAATTCATACCGGAAATTAGACAGGGGATGCTATAGTATAGTAAGTGGTGCAAGAGCATAGAAGAAGCCTTCTCAATCACGAACATAAAAAACAATTAACACATTTTTTTATATATATTATTACGAAAATTGTCATTAATGAAAATACCCTTCTATTCTCTGGTTATTTATAAGATATTCGAGTCAACAATATTTTATATGAATTATCTCTTATAAATAGGAGCAGGGTCTTTAGAAACACCAAAACCTAACCTTCTATTCTCTCTTTCACATCGCCACCACCACGCTCTTCTCTTCTCTCTGTTTGAAATTTCCTCATTTTTCAAATCTTGGTTGAGGATGGATCTTGAAGGCAAAAACTTTGGGAGGGGTAAGAACTTGACATGTGCCGTATTGATTGTTTTTGTTTTTGGGTTTCAAATATAATTGCTACCTACCATTGTTGTTTTCTTGTTTCACTACTTTGGATCTGTGATTTGTTATTGTTGTAATGACATTGATTGGAATCATTGGATTTGAGCACAATGATTTCATCTTTACACGGATGCTTTTATTCCCATGTGAAACGGGATTAAGGGTCCGTTTGGTTTCAGTTATTTTTTAACTTATGCAAATAAATAAGTTTTTGTGTATTATTCATAAATTTGTCGTGGTAGTTTATGAAGATACAATTTTCGTTAGTGAGAACTTATGAATTAACATAAAAGCTTATTTATTTGCGTAACCTACTTTTCATAAGCTCGAAAATAAGCCAGTCCAAACGGGTCCTATGTATATATCGTCTCTTTAGTAATATCATGTGGAAGTTATGGCAATAAGTTATGTAGTTTAGAATTGAAGGGTGGCAACTAGCAAGGGAAGATTGATTATGCATTTATAGGTTAATATGATGTAAACCCTATACTATTATACGCAAAAAAAACCATTTTTAAGGTTCATTCAATAACCGATGTATCTGGTCTGTAGATACATCAAAAAAATATACTATGGTTTAATTTTAATCAAAAATATTTCTTTTTTTATTCTGTGATTTATTATTTTCATGTCAAAAATGAAAAAGATACAGAATGAAGAACTTTGTCTAGTTTCAAATTTTACAAACAATAACCTAACATTGTCCCAATCTTTAGCTCTGATCCGTTTTCAGACATATTCTCTTGTTCATTTTCAGGGTCTTGTTTGGCCAAGTTTATATGATTGGATTTACTATAGTTGACGTATGCTAATATTTGCCTGCTAAATCAACACATTCTTGAAAACAAAATGTTTCTTTTCTTTGTTTTCTGTACTTCAAAAATTTGTTGTTTTCTTAATTCATCGTTATATTAGACCCTCACGTTCATAGAATTTTGTGAGGTTTAAACTCGGTGATATAGCAAATAGAGCTTAACGGACCTTTATGATCGTGAAGTGATCGCTCATAAATATCCTGTTGAAAACTTGCTCTTACATTTAAAAGTGTGAATTACCCACCTTTATTTCGACGTTAGGAGTCACTGGTGAATGTGTAAACTAGACAAAGATCATGGGACTTACATTTATACGCTGGTCTACTTATCCTCGGTTGTCTATTTGATAAACTAGTGCTCATGTTTCCTCTTTGCATTCTTATGTGTTTATGGATAAATGTTAGTAGTATAGTTTATTCTTTGTTTTGTAGAAAAAACTTTGAAATGGTTCAGTTGGTTGTCATGATTAAATTTTTGTTTATCTCAACCTCTCCCCTTCTATACTTTCAACGTGATATTAGATTAATTTCTGTATGCTTTGATCATTCATTGACATTTTCCATGCCTTGACTTGGAAACTAAGTCATTTGCACAAGACAACTCTTTATCTCTGTGAGAATGAGAACTTTAGGGTAGGGGAATAGTGCCCTGATTCAGTACAGGGGAAGCTGATAAGTAAATTGATTGACCTGTTATTTTTAGTTAAGAAGTTTGTTAGTTAGTTAGTTAGTTAATTAGTCTAGGGTGTGTTGAGAAGTAGTTAGGCCAAATAAGGTATGCTGTCTATAAGGATTAGAGAGTGAAGGATCTTGACATTGAGGGTAATAGGGTCGTTTGGCATTGGAAGGTAGGCAGACCTTCGAAGTGCTGCCATTGCCATTGTTTGTAATCAAAGGGGATTCTTCCCCATTTTCAGCAATAATATACCAGTTGGAAACATTGGAATTGGATTGGGGTAGTATCCCCTTACCTTCAAGTTCTATCTAGCAGAAAAAAGAGTTATCTTAATATTCTTTTATAGTAAAGAATCTAGTTTCTATCAACCTTCTCTGTGTTCTTGGTATGTATGCACTGGATGTGTCCTACTTTGGAGCTGAAAATATTGTGGTAATATACATTGATTGGAGCACAATGATTTCATCTATACTTGTAAGCCTCTTTTTTCCTAACCGGTAATGCGGAATGGAATTATGTATGTATACGTTCTTTTTAGTGATATCGTGTAGAATATATGGTAATAGGCTAGGTAGTCTAGAAAATTGAAGGGATCGGGCAAGTCTAGAGAGCTTCAAATGAAGTCTTGATTTAGTTTGGCAGGGAAAAATTTATATCCATACAAGCCACGGGTACATTATACCCATGGAAGCTCAATAAAAGTTCTAATTCTGCGCCGTTTTAAATAATTTAGAATGACGTAATTTACTCCACTCCGAATAAAATTTTAAAGAAGTAACCTAGATATTTAACAAATGCCGACCCTGTTAATATTGTATTAGCCACTAAGACATATATTCTGCAACAGGTGCCATAGCCCATAACATAACCTCTATAGCTAAATGGTTGGCTTGGTTCGTGAGGCTCCCACCATAGTGAAATGGTTTGCCTGGTTCAGATCTCACATTCATAACTTTATACAGCATTACTTCTGAGAGTATTGAGCCTTTTTTAGATGCTCAGTTTGAGTATTTTGATCTGATTTACTTCTGAAATTGTCACATTTGATTCCCTGTTATTATGCCCTGCTGATTAACTCCTATTGGAAAAATGATTTAGATGTCTCTTTAGCTATTTCTTTTCTTTTGTGTAATCAATGCATGAAGTCATCTTTCTTTCAATGTATAGAGAACTTTTAATAAGGTTATTTCTTGGAAGCAGGCAATAGAGAACTTGGTGGTGCTCATGATCTCGTAAGTCAATATAAGCTTTGGCCGTACTATGAATTCTTCTGCAAGAGGTCACTTCCATTGTCAATTTCAGAGACACATTATCTTCGCAATGTGGTTGGTGACACAAAAATCAAGAAGGGAGAAGGGGTGGAACTGGATCAGCTGTGTAAGAACACCAAAATGAATGAGAAAAAACCTTGCTTATCTCCTTTTGACTTGAATGTATTAAGCGAAGCTTTCCGTCTAAGAGAAATGGATCCAAATCATCTTTCTTGTGTAAGATTTTTAAACTTCACTGTCTGGCTGCATATTTGAGCATGTCAAATCTGAATAGTTCAAATTTTGTCCTCATGTTTGGCTGGTATAATGAGTCACACTGATATGTTCTACACAGGCCAAGAAGGGGCTACTAAATGCAGTTCCAAACTCAGCAAACCAATCTAGAGAGAATGAAAGGAAGAACAAAAAGCATGAAAAACACGAGAAGCACAAGCTACTGCGAATTAAAAATGGAAGTTGTGTTGATAATAACACAAGTAGACACAATAATTCTCAGCCTTCGCCGTTGACGAATCAACAAGACAAGGTTTGCTCTTTTAGTCCTTCATCCATTGTTATGCGCTGTGTCTTGCATTAAAAAGTCATGTGGATTTTTACATAGTTTCATGTCTTGAATTATTAATTGATTTTTTTTTTTTTTCTTTCAGAAAAGGAGGGCTGAGACAAGCTACAATCCTTCTGTTTCCAAGCGATCAAATACTAGACAATGAGGCAGAATTAGATAGAGTTTAGTTCTTTTTTGTTTTGTTTTTGGGTATGTTATGATCAATTAATAACCTGACACTAGACTCCATTTTTTGTACAGTTAACATTTGCGATTCTTTAAAAAAGAACAAAGAACGGTGAATTTCTTATATTACATACTTCTGGTCACCATTTATCTCGTATGCATATGGAAGTAAGTTCGATCCTTGGATTTTTTTTTTCTTTCAACCAAGGTGATCAGCCAAGGTGCTGCATCACCAAAATATATGAAAAGATAAAAGAAAAAGGATTGATAATGGGTGAGTGAAGTTTTTTTTTTTTTTTGCCAAAAAACC
>Ga0228711_1004303_pt1 | contig 21931 bp, 15 predicted proteins | sample MedpolnodulmetaG_2_FD_177996 | JGI IMG/M metagenome (GOLD analysis project Ga0228711, IMG submission 177996) | Root nodule microbial communities from Medicago polymorpha collected in Santa Monica, California, United States - brown nodules | ecosystem: Host-associated > Plants > Roots > Nodule...
AAAAAAATCTGACGTGGCATTGTCACGTCATCCTCCGTTAGTATCACTTAATGGCAGAGACTAAAAATGAAGACTGAAAATTTTGTAATAACTAAAAAATGCAAAAAAAATTTATAAAGACTAAAAATGAAAACTGAGTATATTTGTAGGGATTAAAAATTTAATTAACCCAAAAAAGAATTTAAAAGGAGTAACATAATCATAATTAGGAAAAAAAAATGGGAGACGCTCTTATGTTACTAAACTTACGAAAGTAGTCTCCTCTTTTTAAAATTGAATTTTTTTGTCTCTCTATTTTCACATTTGTTGCAATTTTCATTATAGCTCATGTTTTTCGCCCCAAAAATATGATTTTTGACACCAAAACAAGTGATTTATTATCCAATGGCCCGTGAAATGAATTTTGACAATTTTTCCTTGAAAGGATAAAACTTGTTATATATGAACACTACTAAGAGATCATTGACAATTATTAAAGTATATACAAAAACTTACAAGCTGTGATTTTCAAGAGATTAATGTGTAAATCTTTTCAATATTATTTAATTTTTCCTTAATTAAGAAGATCTCTTGTGAACATTGTTATTGTAGGTATATTCTAACCTTGTATAGAAATTATCAATCATTATCTTCAACAATGTTGCTCTAATGACTATATCCCTTTAAAAATAATACAACATATAATCCAAATAGATATCATCAAGACTCCCTCTTTTGAGTTTTCTTCGTTTTGTACTATGTTGCTTTAATAATTTTATTCCATACTTAGAAAGTCACATGAGCTTTAAGTTAAATTAACTAAAAACTAAAAAGTTGACAACTAGAATAGAGAAGGATCTCATGCAAAATAATCAATAAACTAAATTCTTATAGTTTTCAAGCCCTAGTATCATTCACTAAGCATCCTTTGGAATCCTAGTGTCAACATTGTGTCTTACAAAGTCCAATTTTTAGGCTCTAATTACAAAGCTAATAGAACCTTTTTCAACACTACAAAAAGGGTTAATGTAAATTCTCTCTCTCCCTTTTCCAAAATGTCTCTCACTCATCATAATAACCATGAAGAACATCATGAAATAGTTGAACAAACATCAGAGAATTCTGTTTGTTCAATGTGTTACAACAAGAGACCAAAACTTGATTGGACAAGAAGAGACTTCACATATGCTGAATTGCATACAGCAACACAAGGATTTTCTGCAAAGAACTTTCTGTCAGAAGGTGGATTTGGTTCTGTCTACAAAGGAGAGATTCTTGGATACAAGATTGCTGTTAAACAATGTATTCATGCAAGTCACAAACAAGAGAAGGAGTTTAAGTCTGAAGTTGATGCATTAGGCAAAGCAAGACATGAAAATATTGTCATGTTGCTTGGATCATGTTCTGAAGGAAACCATAGGCTTCTTGCTTATGAATATGTCTGCAATGGTTCACTAGATCAACATTTATCACGTATGATATATAAAAACAAAACCTTAGCAAATATATGCGTTCATGCATTTCTTGATTATGCTTTTAAATTACCGTCACGGCTGCAGTTACCCTGCAAATGACAAATTGCAGGAAAATGCGGTTGCGATGCAAACTACTTCAGAACCCATTATTTCTGTTTACTTTAGAGTCTAAATTTACAATAAGGAGATACTCACTTTGAATACTATTACGATGATGCAGAATACTCTCGTAAACCTCTATGCTGGCAAGATAGGGTGAAAGTAGCTACGGGAGCTGCTAAAGGACTGCTATACCTTCATCAGAACAACATCATACATAGAGATATAAAAACAAACAACATTCTTCTGACACATGATTATGAAGCTATGGTAATCTTAACATAATTGAATTTGTTACATATATATTTAGCATAATCTTAACATAATTGTTCGTTTTTGTACTCAACATGGAATATTCCTATATTTCTTCCTATACTTTCAACAAGTAGTAATGTGCATTATGTTTTTTAGAATATAAATAAAGAATTTAATTGATATGCGCTAACATTGAATGATTTTTACACTGTCAGTCAATCAATCATAGACATTGGATCATTAAACATATTCGACTTGAATCATATCTGCGTTAAAAGTCATACAAATGAAATTTTGTGATAGATTGACAGTGTAAAATTTTTACATCAAAATTAATGTTATAAAAAGAGGGAGAACTAAATTGGTTTTATGTTCTTCTCAGCTGGGTGATTTCGGTTTGGCTAAAATTGCCAGTGAAGAATTCTCATGCTCAATAGAATGTCCTGGAAATTTGGCATACTGGGCACCAGAATATGCAGCATATGGTAAAGTATCAAATAAAACAGATGTATATTCTTTTGGAGTGGTTCTAGTTGAGCTAATAACTGGAATGAGGACTACAGATAAAAGACTTGGAGGAAATGGTCTAGTAGGATGGGTAAGAATCTCAATACTATTTGAAAGTACATACATGATGCAATGTAATACTTGTGTTTGTGATTCTAAATTGCAGTTATGTTGGGAATCTTGATATTGCAGTAAAATGCTAACAAACGTGGACATTGCAGCCGCAATTGCAATTGCAGGCCACAGTTTAGAACTACGCTTATGATTTCGTTTTATTATGTTATGCTCGTTTACTTCAATACGCCTTTATCATTTTTCGTGTAATTTGGAGGAAGTTTCGCCTTTATTAATTTTCATGTACTTGGGAGGAAATTTAAGGTTCAAACAAAAAAGTTTATCAAGATATGTATTCGTCGAGTATGGCTTATTTTCACTAATAAGTAGGTATGCGCTTGAGTGTAGCAATGCGGAGTGAGGGATAAACTTGTAATCTGGATTGTAGTTTTTAAACATTACATTGTACTTTGTATTTCTAAGAATTGCATAATCATGAAACTATAGCAGTCGGTCTGCTTTGAGAGACGTAAGCACAATAATCCGAACTCCGTAATCATTAGTTTGTGTTCCTGAGTGTGTTAATTTATCTGTTTTCTGTTTTAAGAATAATTTAAGAAGTCCAACATCCTAGGAATTTCAGTTGGTCATTTTTGTCCAGGCTAGACCACTACTAAGAGAAGGGAATTGTCAAAAACTTGTTGATGGAAGGATAATGGATTCACATGATTGTCATCAAATCTTTTGGATGAGCCGTCTAGCTGGAAATTGTCTTAACAAAGATCCTCATAAGCGATTGGATATGAATACAGTAAGTCTGCACTTCTACTATTTCTTTATCTTCCACTTTCATATTGTCATAGTCTAGCTGCAGGACTTCATCTTGGGAGTTCACATGACAATCCAAGCCTAAGCGGTTGAATGAAGATCGGACAGTTCATACTAACATTTTGTATTTTAGATCCGATTTGGCAAATTTAGATATGCACCATCCAATCTTTTAGTCACCGGATGAGATCTATTAATATTAGCAACCTATGAAGCAATGGCACAAACACGGACACGACACTGACACTAACACATTGACAGCGGTAGTAATTAGAGAAAATGACAGTTGAATTTAATCACGTGTATTGGCAACGTGTTGATGTCAGGCACAGTTTTAATCTGATTTCCGGTGCTACATAGGTATCAACTATTTGGATATTTTGACTATTTGACACTAATAAAGAAGAACAATTAATCTACTACATATAGCTTGATTCGAGTTTCATCATAACTTGTTAACAAAGAATCATAAACACTTCAAAATAGTAAGTCTAACATGTCATAATCCCACCTTTACAATTTTTAAATCTATCATATTCCTTTGTTCTTGTCATGTCATATATCTGAGCTTCTTAACTTGCTAAGTACACTACATATTTTCCATATAATAAAAAATATATGTTTCATTGTGATTTTTTTATACATATTATTACTACTAGGTGGTCAAAGCCTTAATACATATAGAGGAAGGTTGCAGTAGCTGCAATGTGGAAAAAGACAGTAGTACCCTTGCCATGTCAGACTATTCTAAATCAAAAGATGATATGCAGAACTCTTCAGAATCAGATGGTAAAAGTGGAAATAATGGTGGTAGTAGTAGTAGTTCCAAGTCCAACACAGCATATTGCTACTATAAGTCTAGCAAAAACTAAGATTTGTTCTTGGGATGTGTTTGGATTGACTTATTCAAGCTTATCTACTGACATATGTACTTGTAAGACTATTTGGGAGAACTTATAGAAAAAATTTATTGCATGTCCCTAAGTTATTTTTAGCTTATTTCTATAAGCTCTTCAACATAGCTTATGAAAACAGCTTATAGCTTACATGAAATCAATTTGAATTTTTTATCTCTTGTTAAAAAAAACTTATACATAAGCAATTATATTCCGTTGCCTTCATAAAACTTATACATAAAATTGACGCTCATCGGCAGAACTGGAGAAGTGGAAAATAGGTCACCAGTATTGGAGAAGTGCGTTGCCTTCATGAGCAATCCAATTCAGCAGCAACACACAGACACACAATTGGAGAATTCTGCTCAATGGTGGCGCCTATTTGGCTGGTGGGAAGTAGAAAAAGAAGAATAAAATATCCATATTGGCACAATAATATGACAGAGACTAATTCTATGTTTAAAAACATGAGTTTGTGTTTTAATATATGCTGATGTTAAGTCAAGATAGTTGGAGTAACACAAAAATGTGGAAATGCATTAATGATATTTATTTGACTAATAGATTAGAGAAGAATCTAACCTATGTCACAAAAGTTTGATACAATTAATGCATTAGAAACAGCTCATTAAAATGTATATGAAATCATATAGACAAAAAGAGCACCTAACATACTTGGAGTCAGTTGCTATTTCTCCTTTTCGTATGTTCCACATCAGAAATTAAAAATATTAATTGATGATGGCATAATAAGAAAGGAACAAAAAAGAAGTATTTCAGAGACTCACCTGGACAGGAAACTCATGTGATCAATTCGTCATCGATAATTATGGATCAATCCTCCGCAAACTTTCTTTCAATAATGGACAACAAGTGATACTTAGTATGGAAAGAGAGGAGGGCAATCCCTCTTTTGGCAACAATTTAAGTTTGGGAGCGTTAACAATCTCAAGGTTTTGGAGAGAGGTGAGATGTTGAAGCCACTTCCCATCAATGCCTGTATGGCTAAGACCACAGATGTATAGTGCCATGACAGATGCAGGCAGCAATGGCACCATGAGCGTGCTCATTGTATCACCACCGCTAATTTGCAACACTGAAAGACAAGTGAGATGTCCCCAAGTTGGCTCGGTATTCCACATAATCCCTCCAACAGAGCCAACAGTCAGTTCCTGTAAACTCATAGGCAAATCATTTATGACAAAAGATTGAAGATTTGGTAGATCATCAATTTCCATCTCCTGAAGGTTTGTAAGAGTGTCCATTGCTTCTGGCAGGGAATGAAGCTTCTCACACTTCCACAGTGCAATATAAACGAGGTTGGGAGTGGCAAATCTACCTAGGGGAAAACACTCCAATTCATTACAATCCCATATTTTGATGTTTCTAAGAAATGAGAGGCTCTTTTCCGACGCGTCTTCTGCAATTAATATCGATTTCAGAATTTTACAACCCTCGATAAACAGACTCTTGAGGACAGGGAGAGTGCCCAGGGTAAATGATATCATTGAATTACAACTATAAGATATTTTCAGTTCCTCAAGTGATGTGTAATTATCAAGTATTCATGAGGAAAGAACTCTAGATTCTCACAATTACTGATTATTAGACATCTCAAGATTTTGGTAGACCATCAGTTGGGAAAGACATCGGAGATGGAAAGCCGTCTATGGTCAGCTTTTGAAGAGAATTCAGAGGGAACATCAGTTGCCTGAGTACACGATCTGATGGTGTCATTGACTGAATCAATAGAGGACATTCTCTTAACTCGGGTTCAGTGAATGAAGGGAATTTGTCAGGTATGTTTCCTACTCTCAGTTTTGGGCACTTACTTAGTGACAAAGTTTCATAAGGTGAACCCCTATCTTATTTTTTCTTCACATCAATGTGAGTTTCATGGAATTTGATTGCAGACTTTTCACCAACCACACCATTAATACATAAAAACTCAACATTTTATCATTTAAGCAAAATATGCATGCGTTGTATACGAATGACACAACGTTGTAGGGACCACTTGATAATAGTGACTATGAAAGTTGCTCTTATATGTGAAGGAATTTAAACTAAAAATTTGAGTTGAATATTTTAATTTTATTTTCAATTTTTGAAGAATTAAAAGCAAAATTCCATTACAATATTTATATATTTAATTAGCATGTGTCGTAAGAGTACATGTCAACATTTCTCTTACTAAAAGGATGTTTCTTTCAAGAGAGAAAAACATTTATCTTACTAAAATTACGTAAATATTGTACCAAACAAAAATATAGGTATAATAAATATTCTTAGTACACACGTTTTAAAAAAATACAAATTTAACGTTAATTTGTTTCTTAGTAATAAAAAATAAAAGCTTAAATATGCAAAACGTCCCTCTATAATTACGAGTCACATACCGGAATCAACAGCAATCGAACAATAACACATGAAATGAAAGAAATAGGAACTTCATCATCACATACATCATTTGATTACTCCCAATTTGAAGGAAAGTGTTAGAAAACATGTATATAAGGTAAATAAAGCTATTCAGTGGCATGTTATATATAACATGTTTGTAATAATCCAGAAGCTATCAAAGCTTCCACACTTCTGCCAAACTGACATGAGGTGGGGGTGGGGGGACCACATCAAAATCATCATTATCTATGTTAATCAAGCTACTCAAATCAATGACCAAATATCAGCACAATCTGCAAACATGAGCAAAGAAATACAAGACATAGTCACTCCATTTAGCAGCTTGCAATCCAAAGTTTCAAGTGCCATGTCATTATACAAATTATTCAAATACCTGAAAAAGCACATTATCCTAAGAGTTTCAAGATTGGTTACAATAAGTGCATATTACACTGAATACTCATGTCAAAGGAATAACATGAATGCATAAGGAAAAGTTCATAATATTCATTTCAACAGTTTTCTCAATGAAGATCAGATAAGCATGTCATGCCATGTGCATAAAGCGACCTCCTGTACTTGAAGAATAAGTCCCACCAGCCACATGTTTATAATCTGTTAGGTTGACACTAGCCTCATTCATGTTCTTCTCGTGGCCATAGCACTGCTCATGCCAATCTGAAGCTAACATGACATCTGGCCAAGTGATGTTCAACATAGACATAGATCGGTTTTCACTGTTTGGGGTAGAAACTTGGTCAACAGGCTCATATTTAACATTGCTGCCTGCAGAAATTTCTAACATCACAACTTTTGCAAGGAATTAAAATATAGATTTCTTGCAATTGACAAACTAAAAACAGAAACTAAAGGGGGAAATCTACCACTGATTTTAAGTATTTATTTTTCAAATGAAATAATGAAGCATATAATAAAGCAATTAATATAAAAAAAAATATTTGTGAAGTCTTGCATGGTGCCAAAGGTGTATACGGAAGTGTGCGCAAATTTGAAAATGCTTTTCAAGTTGAACTATTAGTATTCGGTATACTGCATTAAAAGGTACTAACCACTAAAGTTCTGAGCAGGTGTCAATTTATCCCATGAGTTTGTATTGGTGTTAACAGCATGGCCCTCGTTCAGGATTGAGGTTGCACCAAAGGGAGATGCATTGTCAGCGTAGTCATCCCATTCTGTCTCATTCATGTTCAAAGCAGAACTCTCACCTCTGTCAACAGGAGTTGTAGTAGATGAATGCGAACTCTTGTCAGAACAATTGTTATTTGAATTTGGAAGAGTCTTCTTCTGATAAATAATGGCCTCAAGCGTGCCACTATTATTTGGTGAAGAACAACCGGACTCTTGCGCACCATGTCGCAGAGGAGACTGATTGAATACATCAACAGACTCATTCAGTGGAGATGGGGGAAAGTTACACCCCCAGCCACCAAAGCCGGTTTCTGGATATTGGAGTGAAGGGAGCTCCAACTTCACAGCCTTGGATGTCGGCTTAGAAGTAGAGGAATTGCCATTTGATACGGAATGGCGGTAATACATTGAGTTATGTGAGGGGAGACTGGGATCAAGAGGAGAATGCAATCCGAAAGATTGTACAGTCTTATCAGAACTATGATCCTGAACATGGTAAAAGGGATAAAACCAATTATTGTTCGTTCCACTTGAACCAAGAAAAGACATTGTTGATGGCACAGGATTGCAATATGGAGGAGAATCAAGACTGTTTCGCATAATGCTATTAGCAGAAATATCAGGATTCTCAGGCAAAATTGTAATAGGTAAGATTCCCTGATTTTCCTTCAAATTGTCAAATATTGCATCATGCATCTCATAGTTGTTTTTCGGCAAGAAATCATGATGCCCTCTATCACCATCATTGATTCCACCAGTGCCTTGGCTATGTTTACTCCCTTTCATTGCTCGCAAACTAACTTCTGGAGGATAGAGTGGCAAGCCAGCCCGAAGACGCCTCTTGGTCCGGGTATTCCAATAGTTCTTTATTTCATTATCTGTACGACCAGGCAACTAAAAGCAAAAGAAATCAATCATAAAAAATAATCATGGATTAAGAAATTAATATGTGGTAATAGAAGCAAAAATTTATTGGGATCAATAGCATTCTTTCCCCTTGACAGAGGATAGTTCTTTATTTGAAAAACCAAAATGTCCAGAAGTATTTAGGACACAGTTTATTAAAAGCATTTATCTGAAAACTAAAGCTATCAATAAACCTCCTTTTTCCCACAGATTTAGCTCCTCTAAAGTGAGAGATGCATCTCCTATTTTAGAAAAGACAACCATTTTTATTGATATAATTGATCTATCACCTCATATTTTCACTCAACTCACAAATCTATGTAGCACTTATAAAATGTCTAACAACCCTTAACATTTAGGCTTTTCCAACTTTTTATAAATTTTGGAATGGAGCACCTAATGGAATTTAGACAGTAATAGGGATTCTGCATATGGGGGATCAAATCCCCCATGGCTGTGGCCCCATCCGACAGTGGCATGTCCTTAAAAGACGAGAGAGGGACTATATGATATGATATGATCTGAGGCGCGAACTTAATTTGTAAAGAAAGATAATTTATCTTTTGGACTGAATGAAAAGGTGAATGAGTTTAGCAGGAAACTGATTGCTGCAATTACAAGACATTGGGTGATATGCAAGGAGAGAGAGAAAAATAAACAAGTTTCTTCACAATTAATGCAATCTCAAGAAAAAAAATGGTTAACCAACGTTCAAATACATACAAAATTATCGTTACTACAAAAAAAATACTCAGATTTACAAAGTTTGTCTGTTGGCAACTGATATACTCTAAAATTGATATAACTGTCATTTCATTCGTAAGAAATTTTTTGTTGAGACCACAAATTCAAGAATGATGTGATCACCTGACATTGGAAACCTTCTGTTTATTAGGCTTCGACAGTTTCAATGATATATGTTGAATAAAGTTAATGTTAAGAAAATTCATAATTATGTTAATACATTTCGGTATACAAATTTAAATTAACAGACATCTGTATACAGACAAAAAATGATTAGATTCTCTGATATGAATGTCTTCTGGACATTGTACAATACTGATTACCCAGTTCTTCAAATAAACACGATGATATCATGCAAAATCTACAAAGATGTTACAAGGCTCTCTATTGTGCAACAGTTGTCACACAGTTTTTTAATATCAAATGGTGTTTATACAGACTGTTTTATTTTAAGTATGAAATCTTACTAAATGACAAGCAAGCAGCTATTAACATGAAACCATACATATTTAGATTATTTAAAGGATTTAATTCTGACACTGTCAGTGTAAAGTCTGTCAGATCATTAAAAATGTTTGACTTTTATCCTTAACTTCTTCTAAAGTTACACATATGGAAAGTTGTGATGTGCTGACAATGTAAAAAAAATTACATCGACGGTCGTATGGTGTTTATACAGACTATTTTAAGTATGAAATCTTAGCTTCTTCAAAAAAAAAAGTATGAAATCTTACTAAATGACAAGCAAACTGTATATATACGTAAGTGTTAGCTACAACACCAGCTATTAACATGAAACCATACATATTTAGATTATTTAAAGGATTTAATTCTGACACTGTCAGTGTAAAGTCCGTCAGATCATTAAAAATGTTTGATTTTTATCCTTAACTTCTTCTAAAGTTACACATGGAAAGTTGTGATGTGCTGACAGTGTAAAAAAAATTACATCGACGGTGTATGGTAATTAAACTCTTATTTAAATAGCCAGTTTCATTCATTTATCTACATTTTTGTTGTTGAATAGTGTTGTATTGCATAAGTCTTAACTATTTTATTTCATATAGCAACGGACAAATTCAACAGAAAACAGGGTAATCATAAAGAAGATACATTGAAGATGAACACATCACTGACATCACCTATGGCAAATAGCATATTCATATATTAAACAAAAAGCAAAAGAAACAAAAAAATGAAACACGAAAACAAGAGATGTAAGGCAACGAAAAAGACAAAGTGTGCTTACGTGCGCAGCCATACGTGCCCATCTGTTTCCCATTTCGAAATGGAGTTGAGCAATCAAATGCTCCTCATCAGCAGTAAATGATCCTTTCTTTAAATTTGGCCTTAAGTGATTTGCCCATCTCAGACGGCAACTTTTTCCACAACGAGACAAACCCGAATGCTTCTGAACAGCGTTCCAGTTGCCTTCTCCATGCTTCCTGACGTAGTCAACCAAAATAGCATCTTCTGCAGATGTCCACGGCCCTTTCTTCAGAACAACTCCACCATTAACACTTCCTCCGTTACCCTCACCATTCGACCGTGACCGTGTTTGATCGTTGCAGAGCATATCATCTTCAATCTCATTTTTCACTCGACTCATCTCTTAAACAATAGTGTCTGCAAATCATTTTCCAACCACAAATTAAATTACTTAAAAAGCCAAAGAAACAAAATGAAATGAAACCTTTCATAAAAAGCAATTAATGTCCTAAATTTACTCTCCCATTATTTAGATCTTAGTTTTGCGTGGGGGACCGGGACAGGTTGCGTCACGACACAAATATTCAATTCAATAATCTTTATCAAAGTGTCTCAAATACAAACAGAGCTACCACAATAAAAGCCAAGCAAATCCATTCTTTAAGATGAAAGAGTTATGTAAGCAAACAAAATTTAAGTTTCTATTAATAACAGCTCTGAGAAATCATTGATGAAATCCTGTAAATGAGGAAAGAGACCACTAAAATGAAACCAACTAAGATTTATTGCAGTTTCAAATCATATTAATTATGCCTTACTAAATCAGGAAGTAACATAAATACAGAAACAGTATACAAAATTTCCCAATTCATCCTAATACCTGTTTTGCAACAACATGAAACACAACTATCACAAAATTAATAACATGAGAAAATGAACATATACAACTTATCATCCACCTAATTAATTCACAAATACTCACAATAACAACAAGTTTTATCCCAGTAAGTCGGGTCGGCTACATGAATCAAACGACGCTACAAACTATAAAGTTCTTTACAGCTCAACATGTATAAATAATAAATAATTACTTTCAAATGAAGGAACTTGATAAATGAATAAAATCTAATACTTGTTTAAAGCAACTTGGAACACAAATATCACAAAATTAATATCCTGAGAAAAATATAAAAAAATGCAAAATATCATTCACCTAATTCATAAAAATTCCTATGTCCAAAGTTCAACAAGTAAAAATAAATAAATAAATTACTATCAAATTCAAAGCAAATGAACTTAATATATACCTGAAATAGAAAGTGATAGTAATGAATTTAAGATCCAAAGGTGTTAACTGAAATTCCCAATAAAAGAACAATCTATATGATGAAATAGAAGCTGAAATTCAGCTACAAACTGAATGAAACAGTGAAAACTGTGTCCCTGAAATTCACACATCAAAAAAATCAATTAAATAAAATTGAAAAATTAATAAAAACAGAAAATTAATCAGACCCATTTAATTGTTTAACATTAAATGCAAAAATCTGAATGAAAAATTCCAAAAAAAAACTAAAATTAAATTAAAAAAGAGAAAATTAATGTGACCCATTAAAGTAATGAGCATTAAATGCAAGAATGAAATAGAGAAAAACATATTGGATGAAACGAAAATGGTGGAAAATGGATCCAGACCGAAGTTTGTGAAGAAGTTGAAGAAGGATCCTGGCGAAGAAAGAGCACAACATTGGGAATGATAGCGAGAAAGAGAGTTACATCGTGTGAGTGAAAGTGAAAGAGAGAGAAAGAGAGAAAGTGAGAGAAAATGGTACTTGGAGAGAGAGAGAGAGAGAGAGAGAGAGAGAGAGAGAGAATGAAGGGAGGAAAGAGAATTGGAAAAGAGGAGGTGGTGGAAATGGAATGGAGATTTTGGTACCTATGGGATGCTACCACCTATCATTCTCTTCTCTCTATTTTCTTAACTACTACATATTTATGGATGGATTTTGGAGTATATAGTATAGTATACAATAATGTAATCATTTTTTAATAATATAGTCTTCATCATTAAATACTTTTACATAAAATTTACATATTATATAACTCAACTCATAAAAATATTGAAATGGTAATTCCGTCTTAGTTGGTAAAGACAATGTATTATAATATATAGGGGTTGGGGTTCGAAACTCAGACACTCAACTTATTCATCAAGTTACATGACTAATAAAATACTGAAATTGTTTCAAATCTCAATTCTTCTTGCGGTGTGGTTGGGTTTTTAATAAATATTGTTATTTCATTCATTTATCTATCAAAACTTTTTTTTTTTAACCCATAATAGAGTAAATTATTAAATTAGTATTTGACTTTGTAATAGACTTTCAAATAACCTTTATGAATATTTTAAAAAGGTCTATAACTTTATCAAATTATAATCATATTTGTTCTTACAAAAATGTTAAGATAAAATTGATAGTAAGTGATTAAAGATAGAGACGTAATTGATAGTAAGTTGTTAAAATAAACTATTTGAGATTATCTTCTAAAATTATAAACTACTTGGTTTACTCGTCATAACTTAAATTATTTTAGTCTCATACGGGAGACTAATCATCAAATCAACGACCAAACCAAATTAATCGCTTTACTGCTCTCCAAAAAATAATAATTACCAAACCAGTTTTTTTTTTTACAAAAATTACCAAACCAGTTAATAACCATTATATTGTGTGAAAGCACGTGTGGTTGTATGAAAGAGATGCGGGATATCACAAATCACACGCAATTGAAACTTCAAGATAAAAATTGCATCTTTGGTAAAATCAAATAAAAATTGCATAATTCTAATATTTAGATGACTAAAAGATACTGTCATTACAAAATAGCAGTAAGATAACAATATTTCTTTTTAATAATAAGATAACAATATTTAAGCATTCTGGTGACACTTTGGATAAGACTCTAGTAGACAATGTCTAGATTAAGCATATCCTCTCAAAGGTGTCTCTGCCCGTGTGACGACTCTTTCGTAATAGACTTCCTATTAAAGACAAATTGTTGCGGCGAGGTGTTCTTCATTCCAATGATGCGGCATGTGCAGCCAGGTGTGGTGTTTTCGAAACGGCAGTGCATATTCCTTACTTGTGACATCTTCAGCGATCTATGGTCAAAAATGTGGCATTGGTTAGGTATATCTTCGGTTCCTTCTGCTGACCTTCGATATCATTTTCTTCAGTTTACTAAAATGGCTGGCATGCCACAGTATTCTCATTTATTTTTATCGATAATTTAGTTTGCTACAGTTTGAGTTATTTGGAAGAAAAGGAACAACCGTGCCTTCCAAAATACGGTTACTACTCCTTTTTTTCTTATTGGAAAAGTCAAGCTAAATTCGTTCTTATGGTTAAGATCTAAGAAGGTTTCCTTCAGCTACAGTTATCATGACTCGTGGAAAAACCTGATTCTTTGTATTGGCATTCATGTATAATTTAGCTATCTGTTTTGATTGGTGCTTTGTTGTTGTGGCACCTTGACATTGTAAATATTTTCAGGTGGTTCTTCCTTTGCACGCCTTGTGCAGGTTGAATCTCTTGTTGTTTATGATTGTATCTCATTTTGATTTGTTAAAAAAAAAATAACAATATTTAAATTGTTAACATTTAATGAGTTGAATGAAAATATAGAAGAGAAAATTATGTAACAATTTTTGGACGTGTTTGTTTCAAGTTACTTTCGTAGATTTTTTAGAATTAAATGATAGAAATATACACACTTATATTTGTTACAAATGTACTAAATTTTATTTCTGAGTATAAAATGTTCTTGGAGATAGAAAAAAATTCTCAAAGAAAATGGTGGAAATAAAGTTCTGATGAAGATGGAAATAATTCATGTGTAAACCCCAAAGTCATTATTTACCCTCCCCTTCAAACTCCCAAACAAAGTCTAAAGTTATTAAAGGAACCAAAAAATTATACTCAATTGCTCATCAAGAACAAATGAACAATCCCCAATTCCTCTGATTATCCCTCTCATCCACTCACTTGATAATCACTCAAGAACTCAAAGCTTGAAATCCTTCCTCCAATAACTCCTAACCAGGATGTTTAGTGTCTATTTTTCAACCCTAGAATGTCACTCAAGAGTCACCAACACTAGTATCCATAATGTTCCCTTTTTCTCGGTTCTATATCTCAAATGAAATAAAAATATGATATTTATCGACAAAAACACAAGGTTGATTCGAATAAATAATCTTTCAGTGGTTTTAACATTATGAGAATAATCCCACTAGGGCTACAAGATACCCAAAAAATCAGCATTATTCGAATCACCACTGCCCCACCACTGAAAACACTTATTTGTAGGGCATGCTGACCTTTCATTTGAATACCATTTATTCAATTCCTTGAGTTGATAAAGTCATTTATCTTAGCAATTTCTTTTTAATCACTTAATTAGATTTAGAAGTTCAATTTAGTAGATTAGAATCTTTTAAGATGGAATGATACTGAGTTGCTTTGTGCATATAGCAATTTGTTGGCTAAGTTTGTCGAAATGGTGCAAATTACTGCAACATTTCTATCACATTTGAAGGTGCAGTACATAAAGAATACAAGAGTCGTGAGCCTGATTGGAAGGAATGTTTGTCCCAAAATTTGTGTACATTATCTCAACGTTACTACCTCCGTTCCTTTTTAATTGTCACTTTTTAACATTTTACACAAACTAAGACAATCAATAAAAGTTACTACTTTTGATAAAATTGTTTTTACTTTTACTATAATGACCTTATTAATTTAATATTTCATTTCATGTGTTTCTCTCTCCGCAATAAATATCTAAGGGTAATATTGGTAAAACAATATTTAATGTTACATTGAACTTTGAAAGTGACAGTTAAATAAGAACAAAATTTTTCTCTAAAAGTGACAATTAAAAAGGAACGGATGGAGTATTTTAGAACACATTTATTGAATTAATAAGGTGTTCCTGCTTTTTGGATAATGAGTCAGATGAATCTTTATTGGAAGAAGAGAATAAGCCAAAAAGGAGGATAGAAAGTGTACAATGACATATCATATATTAATGACAAAAGAGAATGCCAACCCTAATTTTCTGCACCTCCACTCAACCTCAGTCATAATTTCATGTTTATCATTGCATTTCATCCATGCATTCATCATCAACCTCATTTTGGAGCCATTTGAGCTAATTCTTAAAGTTTTCTAGTAGAGTGAATGAAGTGTTATTGTGAGCTTATGGTAATCCCTTTGCATATATCGTTTTGGCTTGTATTTCCCTATCACATAATTTCAATTATTAGTTGAATATTGTTATCATGAACTTATTTATGTATAATCACGGTTCATTTGATAATTCCTAAGCTCAATATCAGCTAAATCTCTTTTATATTTAATGATTAATGTGGTTATAAATGAAGTTTATATATTAGTATGTTGTTGCATGTTTAGCTTCCTCTTAAACAAGTTATTTTAGGGTTAATTTTAAGATTTAGTTTGATCACTTTTTTTTTTTTAGAAATCAAAATGAATTATATTAACACTAGAGGACTATCCCCCAACATAAGGTATGCCAGAGATATAGCCAAAAAGATACAACAAGGGTTCAATCAGAATGAACAAATAATTAATCGATTCCCAAACATAGAAATGGGTTCTGGCGTCGGTCATGAAACTGATAGTGAAAAACAACAAAATTAGTTTTATACCACCAGAAAGAAAGAAGTTTAATTCTTCCTAAGAACGTAGACAGAAAGGTTTATGTGTCCCGAAAAATTCTCGTGTTTCTTTCCTTCCAAATCACTCAAGAAAAAAGAAAAAGATGACAAATGCTAGATTTAATATGGATATAGTCAACATACTTGTAAAATATATTTATGTTAAATGGCTAAGAATAACACATTCCATACGAAAGTTTGTAGGATTGAATTTGTTCCAAGATTGAACTTGTTGCATGAACCTAATGAATATTATTAGTTTTTTTTTTTATCTAAAGGAATATTATTAGTTGTCAACCAATATCCTTACAAACAACTTATTCGTTTAGAAAAGTTTTTAACTTGTATTTCCTACTAAGAAAATAGTGATAAGCAACATTGCAAACACAAGCATAATTTTAATTTGGATAATTGCGGCCATTGTTGAAGAGAAAAAATAGTAATATAAACTAGTGGAATTTACCTGTGTCTCACTCTCGTCTTGATTTCAATATTTATTGTATACTATACACTTAAATTTGTCAAAATTGGACAAATTTCGGACTTTCACCCTCTTTAATTTGTTTCAAGTTTTTCAAATTTATTTCTTGGAATAACATTTCTTGAAATATAAAGATGGGAATTTTTATTCTAAGGTATTGAGAAAAAATATGTTTGGTTAACTTTATAATATTCCAAGGAACTTTAAAAATAGGGATTATAATAGATAAATACACATAATTTTATTCTCATCTTCATGGGAACTTTATTTCCATCCTTTTCTTTGGGAAAAGTTTTCTATTCCCAGGAACAATTTATACCCGAGAATAAAATTTAGTAAATTTGTAACAAACATAGGCATATGTATTTTTATGAATCCCAGGAATCTACAAATATAACTTGAAACAAACACACCCTACCGTGTGTTTGTTTCAAGTTTACCAAATTTATTCCTAGGAATAACATTCCTTGGAATATAAAGATGGGAATTTTATACCAAGGTATTTAGGAAAAATATGTTTGGTTAACTTTATAATATTCCTAGAAATCATAAAAATAGGGAATATAATAGGTAACTATATATGAATTTATTCTCATCTCCATGGGAACATTATTCCCACCCTTTTCCTTGAGAATTTTTTCTATTCCCAGAAATATTTTATACCTGGGAATAAAATTTAGTAAACTTGTAACAAACATAGGCATATATATTTCTATCATTTTATTCCCGGGAATCAACAAATATAACTTGAAACAAACTTGGGTGTTATGAATTTGTTCCCAGATTCACCCTTTACGTTTTTAGAGATATTGAACATGTTATTTTATTTGATGTACTCTCAATTTAAATGATTAAACATAGTTTTGTTTTTCTAAAAAAAAATTGAGAGGGACTAATTTGGTCCTAAAAGTATTTTATTCATCAACAATTTTCTCTAGTATTAAATTAGTGACTAATAAGTCGTCCCTTTAACCTAACATATCATCCACGAATCAATCAAATATGAGTCATAATTAACAAAATGACTAATTTGTACCTCATAAATTTGTCATTGACTAATTTGAATATTATTTTTTGTGTGAAACTAAATTGGACCGCGAGTAAATTTGTCATTTCTTAATATTGTTGAACCCAAATGGTATTTAAAACAATGTTTTTAATATTTTGATTATAACAATGTATAGAAGAACAAATGTGTATTCTAAAGTCTGTTCAAGTATGTAGGACTATGAAATTAAAATCTGACTCTGAAGTCAACATTTTGATTGCTTTAAACAAAGAAAGTATAATATGATACCTAAGACAAGCTCTGGTCTGAAGATGATCAACAAAACGTCAAAGCTCTGATCAAATATGCATCAAGTTATAAAGACAAGCTCTAATCTGAAGACGAAGATCTAAAAGATCAAGTCAACGGTCAATGCTTTGAAAAATATCTGACTAATTTTGTCTTCTTCTGAAGAAATGTCATTGTCCACGATCTGTCCTAGATCAGTAGTACATTTTGTTCTTGGTGAATTAAAAGAAGACATGTTGCATAAACGGACAAATCTCTATGAAAGACAAATTGAATGCAACAAATCATTCTAAAAAACAAAAGAAATTTGAATTAAGTATTGTTCAACAAAATTATTCTTAAGAGGCAAAGATTTCAAATTTGAAGCAAACTTCTCAATGTAGCTTGATGTGGTTGCACTCTCTTCAAAACGACTCTATTCAAATCTCCTATAAAAGGGCTTTGAGTGTAAAAATAGAGAACTACACGCTTTCAAGTGTGCCAAAACTCTTATCAAATTTCTAGCACAACAACACTTAGAAAAACTCTTACAAACTTTCATCATAGAATTTCTTAAGTGTTTAGAAAAATTATGTGCTTAATTTTATTTACCACTCTTTGGGTCTGAAGTGTAAACAAACATCAAATTATTATAAACTCTTAATCGTTGGATTATTAGAAGTCTTCAAGGAGAGGCATGAAATCCTAGACTTGTGTGTCTAAATGTTTTGTAATCAAGTTTGATTATGGTGGAAAAATCTCTCTAGTGTGAGGGGAGTTGATGTAATCCTGGATTATAGGGTGAGCCAAATAAATATCTTTGTTCATTTTTTCTCTCTTCCTCTAATGCTTTCTTTTCTTCTCTATGATCGGTTTTTACCTTAGAAAATATTTTTAGAAAAAGTCAACACAATTCAAACCATTCGACCTCATTTCTTGTGTTTTTCTCGCATTGTAAACATGTATACAACAACCTTAAACAACATTTATTTTAAAAGAGAGGGTAATAGAAAACCCCTACTCCATTAATCTCTTCATATTTAACAGCGAGTATCCACTTTGGTCGGGGATATTTGGAGACATGGGTGTTAGCGGATTGGTGCCATGCCTACTTACATCATCATGAAACTTAGAATATTTTGTGAAAGACTATCACATTGATGCACACATAGTCCAAGCAATAATTCTTCTAGGGTTTAATGCCAAAAACAATGAAGTGTATCTTGATTTCTTAATGTTTGAGATAGTAGGCTATTACATCATCAAGCCGTTTACTTGTGGCAACCTACCAAAGCCAATGTTTTTGTTCTCTCTAGGTCTAACCCATTTAGTAATAATAACGTGTATTGTATTGTTTGTATCTCCACACCCATTAATACCAACTGGGTGAAGGTGGTGAGGTCATTCAAGGCGAAATATAGATGCCAATTGTACCCCGTTCTCTTTTTTTATTTTTATTTTCTTTTGCTCCCTCTCCTGCTGAAAGAGCTTTTATTTGGATGTTACATTCTTTATATACATATCTTTTCTTTTCCCGGATTATCTTTATGCCCCCTCATGTTTTTTCTTATATTCTTACTCCAAAGATGGTTAGTTGGCAGCATGGAGATGAGGACACCATAATCTTCAATATTGATGGAAGTGTTTTGACTAATCTAAAAAAAATGGGTTATGGTGGTCTAATTTGTAAGCACGATGGCAGTTTTCAACTTGGTTTTTTCGGAAATGTGAGGATCTCTAATATCCTTCATGCTGAGATTCAAGCTATAGAAAACTTATGTACTTTAACTCTCTTCATGTGGTGCATTTGGTGTCGAAGGACACTCCACATTTCTATCACTATGCAAATATCTTGGAACTCATCTGAAACTATCTTGTTAAGGATTTGACAGTTACTATTCACCATACCCTTCAAGAAGGAAATTCATGTGCAAACGTTCTCGCTAAATTGGAAGCTAATAATTCAGACCATCTTGTCACGGCCAATGAGCTTCCCCCTTGTTTATTATTTACTTTAATGGATGATGCCTTGGGTATGTCCTTTCCAAGGACCTAGTTTTTTTTTTCTCTTTTTTGTTTTCTTTTCCTTTTCTCATGTAACAAAAAATAAATATTTATTACTAATTAATAAAAAATATTTAATTCATATACACTATCATTATAAAGTGTTTTTACAATGTCAATAAATTATAAATGTTAGATTATAAAAAAAATTGACTTTAATCATAACCACTTTTATTATAAGGGAAATGTTAACCAGTGCCCACGTGGCACTGGTTAAGGAAGCAAATATAGTAATACTGCATTGAAACTTGTGAAGTCAACTCATTAAAGGTTTAAAAAGTGTTATTTTTAAACTAAAACTTTCTTTTTTTGGTTTCCTTAACCGGTTAACACAACCCATTTAATAAACTAACTTTCCAATTATAAACTATCACAATCAACTATAAATTAGATTCTTTTATGTATGAGATAACTTATAACTTATCTTTACCAAACACAATCTTATTTGAATTGAACAAGCTAGTTTTTGCTTAATTGATCATCTGGTCCCTTAACTTAATTCTTTTTTCACATTAGTCCCTTAACTATAAAACATCTCAAATTGGTCCCTTATGTATTCTTTCGTTACCTATTTTGGTCCTCTCCCTTAGTTTTTAACCTTAAATATCTAAAGGGGGTCAAGATTACAATGTTGGAACAAAATGTGTTTAACATTACCCTTTGAGTTTTGATGATAACAAGGTATTAAAAGTGTCAATTGGATTTGCTAATATTTGTTCAAGTGTGCAGGACCATAGACAAAAAAATTTCAATGCTTTGAATTAAGTAAAGGTTCTCGAAGAACAAATGAGAGCAATGGAATCAACAAGAAGGAAGCTTGTGCTGCAAGAAAGAAGCTCTGAAGAAGCCGACGTCATCAGAAGCACCTATTCAGAAGCAGTTCACCAGAAGCTGACGTCATCAGAGGTTCTGAAGATCATCAGAAGGTGAAAGACTAAAGATTTTCGAATGTTGTTCAAATGATGATTTAATCACGCCTATCATCAGAGAAGACTAGAAACATGAAGCAACGACTAATTCAAAAGAATTTGAAGGCTTTGGATGCTTATTCTTTTGAGAGCGTTGAAAAAGGACATTTGTACGAAGTGTACAACCATTATCGCCACTACTCTGTTTTTATGTCTGCTAGTACAAGAACAACAATTGTGCCTGCACCGGTGTTCCTCCAGACTTGGAATGGATTTGAAATTGCTCATTCATAGGACAATAACCAAATCAGGCAACAGATCATTGGTGATTTGATCAAGCTTCAAACGACTCTTTTTGATGTGCTGGTATTATACAACGTCTCTTTCACACCTCTATATAAAGGAGTGAAGACCTGTTGTTTGAATACTCAAGACTCATACAACAATTTACAAGTGCCAAAACTCTGCTGAAATTGTTTCACATCAAAGTTCACTTAGAATTTCTTAACAACTTCCATATCTTAGAAATTCTAGAGTCTTAAAGAGTCTGTATCTGATTTGTATTGTGAACACCACTGATTGCATATCAAGTGTTCAACCTCAAACAAATTTCTTTGTAATTCTGTTTGAATAGAAGTCTCTTGATTAAGTTCTTGAGCATAGGAAGTCTCTTGATTAAGTTTTTGAGCACAGGAAATCACTTGCAGTTGTGCTTGAGTAGTTTAAAGTCTCTTGCTAGTTTTAATAGTGAGCAATTGTAATCAGATATTATATTTTAGTGAACTCTCCTTGGAAGTGCAAGGGGACAAGACTACTTCCAGTTTTTGGAAGGAACCTATATAATTGTTTTGTGTCTTTCTTCTCTCTCTCTCTCTCTTTTTGTTTTATCCGTTGCATTTAGTTTCTGAACATCACTTCAGAAGCTGAGTTCTATCTGCTTAACGAAGAAAAAGCT
>Ga0228711_1004305_pt1 | contig 21929 bp, 13 predicted proteins | sample MedpolnodulmetaG_2_FD_177996 | JGI IMG/M metagenome (GOLD analysis project Ga0228711, IMG submission 177996) | Root nodule microbial communities from Medicago polymorpha collected in Santa Monica, California, United States - brown nodules | ecosystem: Host-associated > Plants > Roots > Nodule...
TTCAACTACCAATGCATTAAAAAAATAGTACTTCACTTCCATATTTTATCCAAAGAAATCACTAATTGATTTGAACATTTCATTGTTAGTTTACATAAGAAAATATTTATCACCGATACATAAAAAAGTATTGGATTAATATTTATCGTTGATAAATATTAAAAAATATGGGACACATATTTATCATTGATACATAAAAAAGTGAAGCAAATATTTTTCATCGATAAATATAAAAAAAATAAAAAATAAAATGGAACAAATTTACGATCAATAAATATAAAATAAAAATAATTTTTTAGACGAATACTTGACGCTGGGACGGTTTGGACATTTTCACCTTAAGGCATGGGCAGTTTTGTCAAAACACCACACTTCATCTTTGTCCTCTCTCTTTCAGACACATTGCTCTATCTCTCCCCATGACCCTCGTTGCCCCTACACCTCCTCTTTCGTCGCCCCTGTCATCACCTCAGACCATTCCATCTCTCTTTGGTCTCTCCCCTCCTCATCTACGTCATCTTCTCAATTATCCTCAATCCCCCCCATTTGTCCTTCTCCTCTCCATCAATCTCCTCTGCCGTCCTCAAACTACATCCAGCATCGCCCCTCTGTCCACCCTCGTTGTCGTCTAGATCTCAATAAGAGAGAGAGTAGTGGTGATGGTGGGAGAGATAGAGAGCTGGGAGAGAGGGGAAGAAATATAAGAGATAAGGGAAATAGGATAGATGATATGAAAAAAAAACAGAGGAAGAAAAGAAAATATAGTTATACGTACTTGTGTGGTACGTATATGAAAATGTGTGTTTAAATAACATTTATGTTAGTATTTTTTTGGATAAGCCAGGAGAAATGACAGACATCAAGAGGAAATACCGACATCCCAACTAGATTGGCGCCCCGGGGAACCTCCATCCTATGCCGCCAAACTCAAAATTTTATTTAAAAAAGAGGGAAAAATGAAAGTACTTGAGTGGTACGTATATGAAAATGTGTGTTTAAATAACATTTATGTTTTTTTTTTTGGATAAGCCAGGAGAAATGACAGACATCAAGAGGAAACACCAACATCCCAACTAGATTGGCACCCCGGGGAACCTCCATCTTATGCCGCCAAACTCAAAATTTTATTTAAAAAAGAGGGAAAAATGAAAGTATATACGGGGGGACTAGGCCAAAACCCTCATAAACAAAATGCAAGAAATAAAAACAACAAACTAGGGAAATCTGTAATTAAACAGACTGCTTATGTCCTGAAAGAAATCCAAAAACAACTCAGACGATAAAGCAGATAGCCAAACAACACCCTGGACTGCGTGCCCCATATTAGCCAACCTGTAAGCATAGTAGTTACCTTCTCTATAAATATCAGATGAAATTACCTACACGCCTAGTCTACAAGCATTATGCCAGCGATTATGAATCAAAACAGGGACCACATAAGGCGTTTTGAAGGCCATCAGAGCACTAGTAGAGTCACTCTCCAACCAAATGTGACTCCACCCATTTTGGGCAGCAAACTCCAATGTGAAAAGAAACCCCTGAATCTCCAAGGAAAAAATAGAATCAATACCCAAATTACAAGCAAAAGCACTAAGGAAAATACCTAAGTGGTCCCGGAACAAAACACCACAAGTCGCGTGATTACCAACATCAGAACCATATGTATTCACCTTCAGCCATGGAGGGGAAGCGCCTTCCAATGAACAACAATGATATCCTTGATGCGTCTGTGATGCGCAAAAACAAAGAGCGAGCCAATGAGAAGGACATCCGTCTGCAAGCAGTGACCAACCGATAGATTCCCACTCATTGCCACAAAAGTATGTAACCGGACTTTAGCGGCATGCTGAGATACCACATCCATATAAAACTGTAACGAATTTCGTGATATCCAAATAATATGTAAGCTATAGACAACGACATCCACAAAAGTATCAGATACCTGAGAGGAACAAGGAACATGAATGCACGAAAGCAGAGTAGTAACTGATGAAAGATCAAATGTACAATTCAGCCTACCACAAATCCGATAATTTTAATTTTTGATTCAAATAAATATGATTGATTTTCTCATAAAAATATCAAATTGCTAATAATTTTTGAAAAAAATATGATTGATTTCCTCAAAAAAATCAAATTGCTAATAATTTTTACCAGGCCATGCCGATATTAACCAGTTCAATTGCACGGCTGATATGATAAACAACTCCAACCGATTATACCACCAATTCACAATCAGACCAGCCGGTCCAACCCGAGTTTTAAAACTATGTAAAAAAATTTAAAGATACCAAAGAAAAAGAAAATCCAACGTCAGTTTTTAGGTTTTATATATTATTTTTAATTTAGTTAAATTCCACCTTGGACAAGCATCAATGATGCCACATCAGCAAATAAACCCAACTCACCAGAAATATTTAATGGGGGACTATAAAATAAAATAAAAAAATGGCTAAACATGGGGATCAAAATCGCACAAAATAAACGAGGCAAATCACACAATTGAAAAACTAGAGAGCCAAAAGTCCAATTAAACCTAAATTTAAAGGCTTGTATAAGAAAATGTCAATAGATTTCATTTGCTTAATTTAAGAACACAATGTCTGGATGAACTTCAAACAAGAAGGAAAACATCACAAGCAATGCAAACTTGAGACCGAAACTGAGATTAAACTATTTACCAATCAAAGACGAAAGTGCTTAAAGGGAATATGGAAAACGCATAACTTGGAAATAATTTAACTATTTACATTAATTAAAATTCTGATTTCAAATGTATACTTGCTTCAACAAGCTCTCACGAACAAGACAATTAAAAATAAAATATATAATTAGATATGAAACATCATGAAACGCAAAATAAGTTAGCAGATGAAGAACCAAAAAAGAAGATTTTAATAAATGAGCTTCAAGTTGCCATAAATAGAGAAAATCAGAGGTGATCAAGAACGGGGAGCTGCCATTTGCATCTTCTTTACCCTGTTCCCAGCCTTCACCAAGCTGCACATGCAAACACAAAATTACAGTCAAAGACTCCAGAGCTCATCCACTTTGCTTGAATTCAAGATATTCACCATTTATTGTAAAAAAAAATACATGATCCTAGTTTGCAATCATTATATTTATATTTAAATATTTGAAATCAGGGTGCTATCTAAAGATTCTTTTAATATTCCTTCTTTTATAAGTGCAAACATAATCATAATTGAGTAGTTTTAATGGAAAGTGCATGGTTTATCTTAAATAGCAGTTAAAGTTAAACGTTCTATCTCCCATTACTTTTCTCTGGTTCTTAACACCTACTTAATGTAATATTATAGGCCAAGTACTAGTATAGTACGGTGAGTACATGCAACAACTAACGAGAATCCCAACATTCTAGCAGTCACAGAACAAATAATCGTGTAATACCTAGTATCATGCGGGGTGATTAATATCCACTGGGACCCTTGTGCCTCAGCAAAATCAACCAGAGTGTCCATGCTAATTTTTCGGCTTACTGCATCCTGAATATACCCAGTTCCATAGTAGGAAAGCTTGTTAATAAACAGATTTTAGAACTTTGTATAATAGATGCTTAAACAATAAACAGCCATACCATAAAGACATCGAATTCATCCATTGCTCTAAATGGAGACTCTGTCATTTCATGAAGGGCTAATGCAAAGCACAAGGTTGAAAAAGACCGCTCTCCACCTAATTAACAAATAATAAATATATAAATGCACACACAATATATAATTCACCCTTGCTCCAAAAATATAAGATTTTATTTAATGGCTGTAATTAGCCAGATGTCGCCCAATGTTAACTTAATGTATACACAAGTACAGAACAATCTATATGAAGAGGTATTTAATACCCATATAATTCACCCTTGCTCCAAATATAAATTAGCCATTAAAAATATCAGACTCGAATTCATCCATTGCTCTAAATATAGACAGATCTCATCCATACCATTCACACTTGCTCCAAAAATGTAAGATTGTAGATACTCGTGTGGATTTGGGTATTTAAACTACGGAAAATGCTAACAAGTGCCCTTAAGAAATTGTTTAAGGAATCAAAAGAAGTAAGTTTTGCATAGAAAAATGTGAATTTATGACTTTGACATGTATTTGACTTGTATTTCAAGATAAAAATTTCTTTTAAGGTTCCTTCAACAATGCCCTTAGGGAACTTGTTAGCATGAACCTCACACTAATGCTAGACCTAATAAATACGATAATTGGATAAATAGGTGTGATAGATCATCGTACTTAACAGAAGCAAAATACTATATAATTCGCCGTTAGCTCTTCATTCTTTTTCCTTTTCCTTAAGACAGTGCACACTTGAAAATTGCAGTCGTGATTGCGCAGCAATTGTGTCCGACAAATAATGGAGACTTTAGATACATGAAGTTTTTTCACAATTAGAACAAATGATGGTGTTTTATTATATCTACAATGACTCCTGCTAGCTATTACAATTAGTTAACTCTTTTGATTTCGGATTTGTTTCTTTTTTCTAAACTAATTTTATACAAATTTTGTGTTCTATTATGGCTGAGTTGTGCCTTGTAATTTTAGATTTAGTCATAACCCTATATCATTATCAGAGTATAACTAGCAAATAGATTACACTCGAGTATGAATGTAACAGAATCACAATAACTAACTCTTGGAGTTAGCTATGCCAGCTGTAAGAGTCACTGGCAGTTGCCACTCATCCTCAAGTGAGGAACCTGCAATAACAGGTTACCGCTTGTTATTACAAATGCATTGGTGTAATTGAATTGTAACAGATTGAGATGAATGACAAACAGATTCACAAAACACTCTATAGTTTCAATAATCTTAAGGCACCCATGACTTATCCGTGCTTTCTGGTTTTCTCTCAAACCCCAAAGTTATATAAGAACAAATGATACAATTATTGTTCTCTAATGTCTCTCCCCCTGCTTTGAAGCTAAAGGAGAGAGAGGGACAAGAGAACTGATAGCTTATCCTCTAACGGAAAGTAAAATATTGTATCCTACAATGACACCATATTCATCATTATGCAACAAACAAACCTGAAAGACCCCGCGTGTCTCGAACAGCCCTGTTTGATGCATCTTGGGGCATCTGTACCTGTAAACAAAAGAAAAAGATAAAATAAGTAAACATTTTAGGTCAATTGCAAATGAAACGCAAGAAACATTTCATCAATCGTATGTAATTACCATACAAAGATAAATAAAAATAAAAAAGTGAATCCAAGATTGCACAAGAAAGCAAATTGAAAAAGGAATACCTATAGAAAAAGAGTACAAAATTTACCTCAATCGATAAGGTCATCTGCTCATAATCAACTTTGATGACTCCACTGATTCCCTTCTTTTTCAAATGGCTATTAAATCTGATCATGAGGATAATTTAATGAAGGTCTAGGTTATGAAAAAAGAAAACATTTCTCTTGACAATGGAAAACAGAGCATCAAAAAAGATACATATGAAAGGATTCATACTTCCAACAAAGTTGACGCTTGAGATTATCTGCATTTTTCTGAAACTTTGTCCTTCGAAACTCCAAAGCCCTCTGGCAAGCCTTCAATGAACAATAAAATCATCCAGAAAATGTTGAATTCGTGATTGTGTCTAAATCAGACTACACACCTCTATTTATAATAGCATATAATAAATGACATACCCTGCGTTCCTTTTTACTTGTCACTTTTGTAGAAAATATTTGTTTCTATTTACTTGTCATTTTCAAAGTTTAATGCAACATTGATTATTGACTTGTCAATAATACCTTTAACTATTTATTGTGGAAAAGAAATAAATTAAATGAAATGAGACAGTTTATTATATCCAAAATAATAATGCGCCGGAAACAAAATAAATTGTTTAGGAGGCTCACAAAGAGATGCAAAAGCCCTTGAAAAGTATGAAAACAGAACAAAACCCTTTGAGATAGACTGAAATTTCATTAAAGAGAAGTTGAATAGTGAATTGATAACCAGAACCTACATTCCACTCGGGTATGAGCCGATAGATGTGTTAACAAAAGCGTACCAACCAAAAGATGCAACCAACTTGCTTGCAAACTGAGAATGATATATATTCATTCACCAGTTTGAGGGGGAGCGTTGTAAATATGATCTTACATTTTGTAATCATTAGTACATATTGTATTCGGCTGTTAGATGTTTCTAGTCTATTTAAACAGATCAGTTTGAAATAATAGTCAAAAAATATTGTGCAATTCTACAAACACTAAGCAACCTCACAAAATGGAAGATCAAGCGACGACCAATCATTTTACTACAATAACACAACAAAAATAATGATGAGAAGCTTTATTTGGCATTAATAATTCTATAAAGGAATTGTTACAAGTCTTAACAGGAGCATAGTTCAAGCATTGAAGGATCATAACCTTCTAAAAGTCAGTGATAATGACTAATATAAATGCTCAACTAGATATCTAACTTCAGAATAGAATTAGTCCATGCATGGATAGCGGTAGTAATTTTCATTACCTCCCATTCTATTTGAAAAATATTTGGTTGCACAACAATATTGTTAAAAGCAAATGTCCTATAAGAATTAATATATTTTTCCTGAACCAACTACGTGAAAAGGTTTTACTTTTATATGACATGAAAGCATATTAATGATTTTATATCTAATACAGAGCTTCAAGCAGGAGCCCTTCGGCTTCAGGTTAAGCATACATAATACACAAACCCATGAAACAAACCATAAAAAATTGCTTTTGGGAGTAAGCACACAAATAATTTTACTATTTCTAACAATATCCATAACAAATGTATCAATGCTAAGATGACAAAACCAAATAATACATACATTCAGTTTCTGTCGAACGGTTTTGTAAACTTGCTGCCTTTTAATAATCTTTCGTTCTTTTTTCGCATACAACATCCTCAGATCCTCAATAGATTCAGAGTATCTGCAGAGAAACAAAAAATAACGAAAGCATTATTCAATGTGTATGCAAAAAGAGAGTGTGTGTGTGTGCGCGCGCGCACGAGTGTATGTGCGAGCGCGTGTGTGTGTGTGATATAGAAAGAAAGAGAACTGCTGCTAGCATGTAGTCCTCCTATGATAATGTGAATCAATAGTCTAGTGTCATGCCTTCGGCTCTCACGCCTAAGTGTATGATTTAGACTTTCTAATTGGCCGCTGATTTGCTCTGGGGTTACCCCATCACAACCTCCTAACAAATCAAGTTCATTCTGACAGCAAATTATGGAAGCCTTCTCAAGATTCACCTGCAGTTTCAAGCAAGGTTAGTATCAAAATCTGTAGTTACTACTATATCTTAAATGATTTATAATGCCTAAGAATTATCGACCCTTTTATATCTTCTACACGGGTTTTAAAAGAGCAACAAGATCCTTTTGGAGTTATGCTCTTTGTGTGGAAGGATTGAGTATCAAAAGCTGGAGAAGCATATGTCACTCGTCAAGACAGTAGAATATTCTATTAAAATTAATAACCGTTGGCTGTGTTGGTTAAAGCACAAACTAACTCTAGACATAGATCCAGCGCAGTGTATGATTTATTCATATTTGTAGAATACAATTACTTTCAGTTTCTCTTTCTCTGATGTATCTCAGTTTAGTTTGGTGGAATACAACTGTAAATAACTGATTAGTTACAGCTGTAACTCAGTTAATTACAAGTGGAGAAGTATATTTTACTCATCTAGATTCTAGAATATTCATTTTGATAATCATGATTTAATAATCGTTAGCTGCATTGGCTAAAACACAAAGTATCTCTAGTCTATGTCGTCGGTCCTCGATGGCGCAATAACGGAGTATGAAATGGACTCCATTTGATATAATTAGGCAATACACCCTGGAGTATTCTATTTGATAATCATGATTCTAGATTCTAGAATATTCTATAATATTTGATATATTTAGGCAATACACCCTCCGGACCTAATTATAAGAGAAGTTTTGGAGAAAGTTGTCTCATTTATTGGAAAAAGTTACAACAGTTAATGTGTATATTTATTGTTTAAATAATCTGTATACCCTCATTTAAAATGTTTGTCTTTTTAATAGTGGTGGGTGCATTTAACATCTCACAATTTTCGGTAAGGGCATATATGGAAAAACATTTACAAAATTAAAACAACAAACGAGTTCATCAGTTTATATGTTTTTTTGGCTACTTTTCCTTTTAACATTATCTTAAAAATTAAAATAAGGGTTAATAGGCGAAATGTGGTTTACCCCCGTAAAAAAAGAGTTTGGAGATCCCCCCTTGTAATTTAAAGATTCTTTGGTTTTGGACCCTCAGTGCATTGCATATGACTCTGCAGAAATTTATGGGTTAATAGGCTTTTATCCTCCTGCCATATAGAAAAAAATTTGGTTCACCCCTCTGCCACATCAGTGAAAATGCAGTCATATGCACCGAGGGTCCAAAACCAAAGAATCATTAAATTACAAGGGGGATCTCCAAACTTTTTTTTTTACAGGGGGGTAAACCACATTTCGCCTATATGGCAGGGGGGTAAAAGCCTATTAACCCTTAAAATATTTGTTACTGGTATAATCCCACACCAGTTCAATGCTCAGTCTGGTTTTGATTAGTTGCTTTCGACAGACCATATATTACCTTTGCCTTCAACCGTAAAAGTGGCAATGATTTGATTTACAAACTTAGATGAATATGACTAATATAAATCAAATTGCACCTCGCGCCTTTTTGTAAGCTCCAGACAGTGCTCCTCTGCCTCCTTAATATCATGTAGGACCCTGGTTTTCATGACATTATCATAATGATCCTTCGCCTGTAATTTTTAAAAGATAAATTTATTATTTAAGTAATAATAGAAATTACCAGATGTGTTATAGCATTGCACAAGAATAAACGAAAGATACCTTTTTTGCTGAATCTATTTCTCTTTCAATCTCCATAAGTTCACTCTCAGCTTTCTCAAGGGAAGCAAGTTCAGCATTCACTGATTCTACATTTTTAAGGTACACAAGATTATGCGCCTTACAACACTTCTACAGTTAAATCAGCATAACTGCATATGAACACACTCAAAGAAATAACTGGTAATGCACCATACCACACAATTCGTCAAATTTCCCTTTAAGATCATCTGCTTTTCCCACTGCTTCATGCCTCCTCTGCTCAAGGTCTTCTAACAACACCTGCTCTTCTTTTATTTTTTTGTTTATTTCCTAGCATTCAATTAGAGTAAAAAATTGATTAAACGATGTGTTAAAAAAGTATGACATTATACAGAAAGGACCAGTCAACCATGTTTCCAAAAGTACTAGGCAAGAACAAATCTCATGGAGCCAAGACGCTTGCTTTAGACAAAACTGGAATTATAGTAGTGTATATGTTTGTTTGATTTTGAATTTGATTTCACTCCATATTTACCAGCTTTATTACTGTAGTGTTCACTATGGTTAATCCTTTAATATCTGTAGTATTATATAAATTCAATAAGATTTTCAAATGGCTCTACAATTTGAGCAAAATTCAAAAGCAGCTGCACAAATTTACTCTACAATTTATTTGTCCATATTGATTGGTCCAAGTATTAATTTAAACTCAATATAACAAGATTGGTTATATTACAAATAAACAAAGGCTTTGATGTTTGGTTGTTGAGAATTATTTCCACTATGCTCCTCTATTTTTTTCTTATCTCCTTCCACCAAAAGTGTAGGGAAAAAGGCATACATCGCTAAGAGTTGAATTCCACAACACCAATCCTCTGATGTACGCCCCAAAACAAACAAGCAAAATGCTTTTAGAGTAAATATTTGTGCATTGAACCTTTGATTGTTAACAAAACTTCTTATAACAAGTTATGTATTATTAGGGAATAGATAGATAGCGAACATACTGAAATTTCTTCATCAATCTCATCAACTGAGGACAAAGGTGGCGAGCTGCTTTTAGCGGCTTGTTCTTTCATTGTCATCTCCAAAGCTAGCTTCTTAGAAGTAAAAGTTCTTCCAGCAGTAACACAAAGTCTCTAAAAGAAAAGAAAAAAATGGAACATGAGTTACACATCAACAGATAATGGGATATATGAAAATACGATAAATTAAAGTTAATGATTCTTTTCTTCAAGCATGAAATATACTTTTATCTTATCCTTTTTAAAATGTTTTTAATATTGCTTACAACACTAAGGATTTAAATATGTTAGATTTTAAGGTCAATTCAATATATGTTCTTTTTAAGCTTGTGACAATCATGAATTTTTTTTTTCATGTAGAGATTAAGATGAGGCTTATTCATGAAGGCTTTCCAGTTTGTAGATTTGCAGGCAGGCACTCAAGAACTCCGGAGTTAGTTTTTTACAAATTTAATTAAGAGAACGAGTGAAATGTAGAACGGGTCATACATATTTTCCACAAATACTGGCTGATACATCAAAAGTGTGTAAATTGAAGAAGTCTCTCAATGGTGATCTAGAAGAAGTGTACATGATTGGTTCTCCTAGTTTTGAAGACAAACTTGGATCAAAGGTGTGTAAATTGAACAAGTCTCTCTATGGCCTATAGCAATCACCTAGAGCATAATTTGAAAGATCCACTCAGTCTATGAAGAAACAAGGGAGAATTCCTCGACAAGCAGATCACAGTGTATTCACAAAATTACATCCTCCTTCAGGTAGAGATACTTTCTTGATGGAGTGTTAAAGAGTACCACGTTAAATGAGATATGATCTGAATAAGTGCTTTTAAGGTGAGGACTGCCCCTCACTTATAAACACTTATTCAGACTATATCTCATCCAATGTGGGGATCTCAACACACACCTCATTCGCAGGACTGGAGGACTGAACATCTGAAGCGTGCCAACCCAAATTCTAAGATGGTGGCAAACCATATCCAAGATCTGTTGAGCCACCTGCTATCAAGTCACCGGATCACTGCTATCGCACCACTTGCGTCATGCTCTATATGTCCAGTATTGGGAGTTAGCTGTTTAACAGTCTCACATTGGATGAGATTTGATCTGAATAAGTGCTATTAAGGTGAGGACTGCTCCCGCTTATAAACACTTACACATACTATGTTTCATCTAATGTGGGACTCTTAACACACCCCTCTCACGCAAAAGATTGAACATCAAGAGTGTGACCAAGGCGGCTCTAAGTGATGACCATATAACAGGTGGTAGGCTCTGGTATCATCTTAGAATTTGGATGATAATCATGATTAGATAAAGGACCTACCATAGGTGTTGAGGAAACTAAAGTTTTTGAAAATGAATGATTTTATATTGTAGATTCTCCTGAATTCTTCACCATTGTAGAAAAGTTGCTTGACATGGACAGATAAGAAGATGGTGTCATTATGTTTGCAGCCAATGCCTCATCAACAGGGGACATCAACAAAATAGGAGTTGGCTTATCAACAGAGGACTTCAAAGAAAGGAGTTGTGGTTTCAGAACAAAAATACATTATAGGTGTTGTACCTATGTATAGGGAAACCTTGTGACATGGAGAAGCAAGAAACAAAGAGTTGGCTCATAATTTGTGAAGGATTGTGGATTTACAAAGTCCTTGAGGAACTTAAGGTGAAAAGAGAGCTTCCATTCAAACTATACTCTAAGTAAAGTTGTCATAAGCATGGCTCACAACTGATAGGAACTCGATAAAGAGAAACAAAAAGAAATAGTAATTAAATATTGATTGAAAAGAAAATATTACAGAAGGTTATTCCTCTTTAATCCCAGAGCAAGAGCTCCACAGAAGATACATTTCTCTCTCTGCCCAAAACCAATAAGGTTCCTAACTGAATAATTCTAAATCCTCCCTAAATTTGAGGCCAAATGGCCTATAATGCCAGGACATCAACTGCATGTAATTGCTCCTAATCAATACAAATAACTGCATAAACTGCCTAACTGCTCCTAATCAATACAAATACTGCTTATTACAGAAACTGCTAACTGCTCTTAAATAACTGTATATTAAAATAACTTACTGCATCAGCAATTGTATCAATACCACCCGATACCTAACAGCAACCCAGTTTAGCATGATAGAACCAAGCATATTGAGCATTTTAATTGATGCAATGATGATAGGCATTAATTAAATCAACAAACAGCAGATATTTTCACCAAGAGTCTAGAAGGACTCGTCTTTGAGCATTTGATAAATAAGTTAGCATCATAGATATCTATGCATCAACTTGAGGGGGTGTTGGGTAATCGGAGTGATTCTTTCCTTTTTTATTTATTGCAGATTTTCTTTTATATGATATGATTTTGTTTCTTAAAATCTCCCATTGATTCAAGCATAGCGGTATTTGCCTCACTGTTTTCTACATAATTAAAATACCATTTGTATTTTATTAGTTTGTCAACATATGCAACACAGAGACTGTAAGTTGACTAAAATAAATAAAGGAAAGGGTATAGTTATTTATGTTCCAAACGAGTGAAGGTGTGAGAAATAAAGTTGCTATCTACATGGCTATGTTTTCATTTCGGGTACGAAATTTTGTTTAAAACGGGGGTATGGGGATAACACATAGTCGTGCAAGGACAAGATAGAGCCAAAAAGCCTTTATTTGTTAATGATGTGATAGTAATTAGATTTGATTAGCCACTTTTCTCATGAAAACAAACTTCAAATATTAGCTTTATATTAATGTTATATTTCATCCTTATAGCTGTTAACAACTGAGTGTTCCGGTTACATTAGATAGGCTAAGATAACACAAATTGTGCACGTAATACAATATTGTAGATTGGTTAAAAAGATAATTTTGAAAAATGCAAATCATATAACAATGGTTGATAATCTAAACAATATTTTACCTTTATAGAATTCATCTTCTTATCAAGATCCTCAAGCTTGAGATCTGCCTCTCTCTTATTCCATTTATAGTCATCTACGACTTTTTGTTCATTGGATGCATCATTACGAAGCTTCTGAATATCACCTTCAACAGAACTGCTTAGACGACCATATCGTTGCTTCTTATTTGGAGGAAGAGTTGTCTGTACCGGACCTCGCGAAAACCTAGAAAAAACTTAGATTATAAAAAATAGTTCCAAGTTATGGATGGAAAACACTTATATGTACATATAATAACTAGAAATCTCCACAGTTTGAGGCTCTAGCACATACAATTGTTTTACAGTGAATGAAAAAAGCAGTAGGGAGTAGGATATTACATATGCTAACAGACAGGTATTGCATTTCAACATGATAAAAACTGACAAGTGAACAAAAAATTCAGAGAAAAATAATAGTCTGTATTGAATTCTGTTTTTCTATTCTGAATTATACAGGTTATACTGATATTTAGCTCAAGGATAAGCTCTATTAATAAGCTTACACCCAAGATGCGTGTAAGAGAATTTGTCTCTATTACACACCAAAGATTATTATACAGAGAATAATATTTAAGTCTTTAAACCCCATCATTGAGTACAGCAGAAGATGTATGTATGTAAGAAGGGAAGCCCGCCATGGCGGCGCCATAGGCCTTAATGGAGCATTTATATGGAAGATATTTTTCCTTCCGCCATTGACAACACTGATGCGAAATATCATTCATATGCGAGAATGTATCAAATGCCTAATTAAAATAAGAATATAAATTTTGAAAGCTTTTTTATTCTAACTTTTTACGGGGAAAAAAAAAATAGAACAGGTGTTCATTATATTTTTAGATGTGTCTGATTTGAGTCAAGCTGTGTCGAAGCAAAGCAAAATGGGTTCTGGACCTTTATGTTTGGATAAGCCCAAACTAGACATTTAGACATGGGTACCACGTGAGCAGCACGTGGACGCCCCCTTTCGTGAGCCTGAAAACAAGGGTTAAAGCGCTTATTATCCGCTCCCATATGTCCTTATCCATTGGGTAATCCACAGAACTGAGCGAACAGATACGGATAGAGCCCCAGGCGCGGTATCTGGGGTGGAGATAAACATGATTAACACGCCCCCCTTTATAGAAACTGACCCACTAAGCTCAGGAAACCACCTCTCTGGTTGTTACGACTAAAAGGGATCAGAAAACACTATAAATACGACCCTTGGGATTATTCCCAGATCATCACTTTCACAGATTACCAAAAACTAGTGCTCTACTCAGCATTATCGCTAGTAGGGTATCTACTATTGTACTTTTTGCAAGTACAGGTTCTTTGGATCACTTGTCTAGGTTGTCAAACACGTATAGGAGTTTTGGACACGGGCGCGTGTCGGACATGGAGACATGCCTAATTCTAGTGTGTATAGTGCGGCAACCCAAACCTAATCAAGAAAGAAACAATGGATGCTTTGCAGGTAATATATACCAGGCCACAAGATAATGGTTTGTTACTACCCAAGTTCCTTGGCATGAATGGCAGCCAAGATTAATAACTCGATAAATTCGCGGTGAGATGGTTGTCATAGTCATGACCTCAAAATAAAAGTTAGAAGTTAGAAGCACATATAACATAGCTGCTTCTATCCAACTTATTGAATAAGAGTGGGGAACTAGGGTAGTTGGTCAAATACAAGGAGGGTCAGCCCAGAAGAGAAAGAAAGAGTGCCGAACAAGGCTAGCAAGCCAAGAGTTTGGAAGGTGAAGCTTGAGAAGAGTCAATTGAGGAAAAATGTGGGACAAGGAAGAGCAACTGACTTTTCGACAGTGGAAAAATCGACCACAAATGATGTAGCACATGAGGTAAAGATGTCCAGCATCTTTGGAGTTCACAGCATGAATAAATGGTTTGTACAGGCGCATTGCTGACCGGCTGGCCCTGAGATTTCAGCAAACAGTCAAAAAAATGTAAAATCAGACTGGCAGAAACAAGAGAAACAAGGATTCCCAACAAATATTTCAACAATGAACACCAAGTCTACCTGGTAACATGAAGTAGAAATGTCTATCATTAGACTTTAAATGCCACATTGAGGATAAGGAAAAAAAGAAAACATGAGAGAATTTGTGCCTTAGTTAACAGGATAATATTATATGTACAAAGGAGTCATAATACAAGGATTTATGATTACCCTAATTAGTCCAAGTACATAATTACTTCATTTTCAATGGTTCTAACAAAGACCGTGGTAGGAAATCTGCTGCCAAGGAATGAATACAAAAGCAACACAAATTAATCAATAGAAATCAAAACCCCGAGCTTTTCCCACTTTGTAATATAGTTATTTTGTCAACTTTATATTTAGATGTTTAGATCAGCTTTGTATTTCTTTTGAAGGTGTGGCACAACTATAAATCCATAGCAATATCACAATTTACAGCATTGGACTTACATTTTACAACCATCCACAGCGAAGACCTCCTTCAAATTTCGGATCCTTTGTTCAAAGGCAACAACCTTCCCGGTATTATAGTCATTAACAAGCACTTGTCTCTCAACATTTCCCTAGAAAGTAGCAAACACGTTAGAAATGCTAACAAAACACTCGAAAACTTAAAAATATTCCTATTTTTAACGTTTTGCCAAATTATGCTTCTTCTAAAGCAGGGAGATAAATACAATCACGAGATTAAAATAGAAAACACAAAAGTAAAGCAAAAAAATCCATAAAACAACAGCTATAGAACAATGTAAGAAGTAAGATCAAATGGGACTGAGTATAAAAATTAGTGTTACTAATATTTTCAAATAAGGGAAATGCTAACAAGTGCCCTTGGGGCATCAAGGGCACTTGTTTAGAAGTCCAAATAAGAAACTTTTTCTTGGAAATTGTGTATTTAACACATTGAAACTTCAAAAAGAAACTTTTTTTACATAAAATTTATAAATTATTTCCTCTTTTGAATCCTTTTTGTACTAACTAATCGTGATTGATAAAGAGCTAGAAAATATATCAAAATAATTTTGTTTTATGATACATGATTTAATTTAAAGAGAATTACTAGAAAACGAAAAAGAAGATAAAGCAATAAAAACCCCTTGAAATATTAAATGCAATATAAGCAAAAATTTTAACAATCACCAGATCGACTAAGACATTAAACACGGTGTGATTATCGCATTGTAAGACGGAAAGAATTGATGGATGGTTTGTATTAGGAAGCATGTCTTCTGGTAGCGTCAACCTAAGCAGAGAATAAAACAATTTGAACACAATTAGATGCAAGATCTAAAAAACACAAGACATACCACAAAAGAGCATGGTGACACTTAACAGGCAGACAAATATGGACCAAACAATATACCTTGGGGTTGAAAAATCATAAATAATAATTTGAAGATGACTGTAGTTTGCTTCCTTCGCACATTGTTTCAAAAGACGGAAATCCTTGTGATCAGTCACTATAAAGGAATTGAGCATTCTCCCAATGGCATGTTCAACAGCAACCGCCCATTTATTACCATTAAGCAACTTCTGTCAAACCATAAAAAGCAGTCCCAAATAATGATAACCTCACAAGGAAGTTTAGTAATTAACACCAGTCAGCCATTTATTAAATTTAGCAACTTCTATTGAATTAAATCATAAAAGGCAATACCAAATAATAGTAAGTAGTGACTTTAAGTATGGAATTTAAGTGTTTAACCTCCTTAAAAAGTCTAACAAACTAATGGAGTTAGAAATTGAACTTGGAAATGGCAATAGACCACACTCTTATGCAGTTTAGCAAGCACGGCCCAGAAAAGAGATTAACAAATAACATTTTCATAATTGAGCCCTCTATATGATGTGATCTAATAAATAAACCACTTAAAAATAGTCATGTGCGTATAATAAAAAAGTAGAAAGAAAAACCATCGTATCACAATTATATAACTCACTAGAAAAAAACTGGCAACTGATGAAATTAGAATTACAATATATCAGTGTATTCATTCAAAGATGTATACTCCATTCGATTTAACTCCTCAACTATCAAAATGAATGAAGAAAAGATACAGAAAGCAATGAATTAAATATGACATGAAGACAACACAAACTATATTACCAGATGGGCACCAATTGGACCAATGGGAGGCTTCTTAAACCTTTGATGACATCTCTCAATATTATGCAAGAGATTAAGCACTTTGTTTCCTCCAAAAGCTGTGGTCTGCTTCCAAAAAGGATTGGCAGTGTCATGAAACACCCACAGCCAATGTGTAAGTTATTTTCATAATTTGTCATGGAACAATGCAAAATGAAAAAAGATAAAACCAAAACTGCAAGATTGGCACACCTTGTTGCTTTGCTGTTGTTGAAGATTACGAATACTATACATGATCTCACTATACTTTTTGTCATGATCTCGGATCTAGGAAAAGCAAAAAATTAAATTCAGTAATAAACAAACTACTTCCTCCGGTCACATTTATAAGCAACTTTTGCTTTTTCATGTTCATCAAATAACTGATGTATCTGGGCAATATTATAATTCAGATACATCAGTTATTTAATGAATCTGAAAAAGCAAAAGTTAGCTTATAAATGTGACCGGAGGGAGTATAAAGAATAGAAGAGCTTTCAAAAGGATGTGATAATTAAAGTATGCAAAAAATTGCTTTATATCAGAAGCATCTTGTGCATCATCAGACTATTATTAACAAAGTAGAAAACTTGACATTCAAGCAACAGTACAACGCATTAAATTAACATTGCTTATGTTGCATGGGTGAATTTCCTCAACTTCATACAAAATACAATTAAGTGCCAACTAAATTTTTTGAGCAATCACTCAAATTATACTGGTGAACTTGGCTAACAACCCTGGATAGTAAGATACTTCTGCAAAATATTTAATAACTTTTGGGTGACGGTGGCAGGGGTTCCAGTGACAGGGGCAGAAGAAACAGAGGTGTCTCTTGGACACCCAATAACCAAGTTAAAAAATAAACTAAGGTTAAGTAGCATTTCAAACCTAGCTCTGGATACCAAGTTGAATAGTTTAGAATGATCAATTTGTACTTCATCATGAGATTGTGCAAATATATACTAATTAATTATTTTATTAATAATTAATACTAATAAAAGAGAGAATCTCTCAAAAATGAAAAATAGAAAATAAAGGAAACTATAACAACGCTAATAAATAGATAAATAATCAACAAAAACCAATGAAAATGACGCAAAAAATTGTTATCACACCTCATCATCAATCCTTTTGATTTCATCCTTTTGCCTATTTTTGTTGTTTATTAACGTCTCCTCTTCTACTTTCAATCTAGAACAAAATAAAAAGTAATATTAGGAAGTGAGACTTCGTCAAATAAGTTAAACACTGATATGAAAAGCAACATGAGTAAAATCAAAACCTATCCAATTCGGACTTAGCATGATCAACCTCATCTCGAAGCCCCTTCAGTTTTTCCTCCATGTCAGATTCTTCAGCCTGCATTGCTGAGAAATTAATAAGCACAAACTTTTACATAGAAAAATAAATAAATACATTAATGGAACTGTCATCATATAATAAGGGCAACTGTTAGGTTAGTCTATAAGTTCTTTTTACAAAATGTTTGTCTATTAGAAAGATTTGGTAAGATATGCGGTCTGAATGGATATCATGTATAAATAGGAGAAATAAGGATGGAACGGAAAGAGGGCATTCTGTATATTTGATTTTGTGAGAGAAAGGAAAGAACTTTGTGAAGGGAAATCCCGTGCGGGGATTGTATTCCTACCTTTTGTTCAATTTTAAATGATATATTGCTATTAGTTTGATTCCTTCTATCTTTCTTTTCATTCAATTTCTTGATTCCTTACAAATGATCACCTTCATCAATTATTATGATCGATTAGCCAATATTGTCACTAAGCTATTTTCACTATGGCTTTTAGGGGTCCTACTAGGGTTTCATATGTATTTAATAAATTTGATGCATATGATAAAGATACACCAACTTGAAAGAGAGTGACAATGCTGTTGAATCTAAGCTACAACATTAAGAAAGCATGAATGCTTCAAGCACATTCAGAAAACTTCTTCCTTCCTATTTTTTACAAGCACACATATATCCCTAAATTTAGGGATTCGGGTATTTGTGTTTGGTTTAAATTGGGAATAGTTTATCTCTATATAATTAAGTTCTGAGCGAGTTTTTCTCAAGCAATTCAAGAGGTTGGATGAGAAGAAATCCTCAAACAAGACAAAACGAGAGGGAACAGAAACAAAGAAAATTGTAAAACCGAGCAAAATCACATAAATAAAGTATAGTGGCAGAGACATGGAGAAAGGCAACTAATAGGGACTTGTAAAACCTGGGTATTTTTCACATTCTGCTCATTAATATCCTGCATTCGTACTTCAAGCCTTTTCAACTGTTGTGCCATCTTCTGTATGTCACTAATTTTGTGTTTGCAGTCTCGCTGAAGCTCGTATGCTTCTTTGTTTGCCTTCATTTTGGGGAGGGGGAAACGCATTAGCAACCAAAACAACTAATACCCGTAATAAAAAACCAAAAGCTCAATAATGAAAATAAATTGTATTTACTTTTTGTCCCTATTATGGTTTTCATAGGGACAATTTTGAGGGGCTTAAAGCATCCATTTTTTGTAAAAAAAAAAAATCAAAAAGAAAATAAAAGTGAATAAAATTCAATTTATCGATTAAAAATAGATTTAACCCTAATCAAAATTATTGGAAAGAATGAAGCATAACATATCACCCCAAATCAAATGTTTCAAGACACAGCTGACCACATTAAGATAAATCATCATTTCAGTATAGACAATTTTATCATGAGACGTTATCTCTCTTCGTCAGTTCAAATGACAGTCAAGATGGTTTCAAAGTCACTGGGAGATTGTTGGACAAGGTATATAGCAAGCTTGGTGCACATGAGATATATAATTCAGGGTTCTGGACCCCTATTATAGGAATTCATGGTTCAATTGACTGGTAATGGTGTAATATTTTTTGTAATAGCTTGATCACTTGATGATAGAACATACTAAACACTAACCCCTATTATAAGAATTTAAGACCCCTAATCCAAAATAAATAAGGGAACCATGAAACTGGTAACGGTGTAATATTTTTTGTAATAGCTTGATCACTTGATGATAAAACATAAAAAACACTAACCCCTTTTATAGGAATTTAAGACCCCTAATCCAAAATAAATAAGGGAATTGGGAAACAAATCATGATATGAAAATAAGTAATATACTAATGTGGAAACTATTCTTAGGACATAATCCGAGATACTCTAAGATTAGAACTAATCTTACAAGATAAACCACAATACTCTAACACAATATCAAGATATTTTAAGATAATTTCTTATATCTAACATAGCACATATTTCTCCATAAGATTCTCTTTTCTCTCTCCTGCAGTGCTACAACATAAAATAGGTGTAGTACGAAAGAAAGCAAACCTACCATTGATTAAATAAAATGACATGTATAAGGTGGAAGTTAAAAGAGTAAACAAGCATAATTAAAACCAGTAAAGCAAAGATTTGAAAAGTTTTGTTGAATTGCAATATGAAATTTGTACAAAAGCATTTGACAAAAGGAGGAGGTAGGAGTAAAACCTGCAACATACCAAGGACATGGAGCGACTTAAACTTTCCTTCATTTGCTTGACTTGTGATGTCATCATACTTTTAATTTCAGCTTTCTTGTTAGAACAGTTTTCACTTAATTTTTCAAGCAGATGCTGCAACAAAATAAGAGTCCAATTTAACTCTAAAGAATAAAATGTAAGCCGAAAAGCAGTGAAGATGGCAATAAAACGCCAAAAGCAATGCAGGTTTGACGTGAAACTCTCCATCCAAAAACCTTGTGGTAAACATACAAACACAAAATGAAAAAAACACCAGGTTGCCACAACCACAGGTCTATTTAATTTAACAAAAACGTTTTCTATTTTCATTTTCTGTGACAGTTTTGTAATTAAAAGTAAGAACACAATGAAAAAAATTAAAAGTTGGAACACGAAATGAAAAACGGGAAATATTTTCTCAAAAGTAAATGGGTCTTGTGTCACTTCAAAATTTATCATGAAATATGTTGTAAACGCACTCAACAAAATAAAACAATCTGCACAAAGATAAATCACAATGGGCTTGGATCAAATCTTAAAATGCTAATGCAAGCAAAGATATCATTAAAAAGGTGGATCTTTTAACAGCTAATACTCCATGCATCATCATAATTGAGTTTGACCAAAACTTCACATCAATATTATAAACTACTTATAAAGTAAGGAAAGCTCAATGGTCAATTTAACTTTTAACTATTTGCCTAGAAAAAAGAGAACATAAAAGAATGTTTTATAAGAAAGAAAACCAAAAAAAAACAGCCAAACTCCTTTTAAATGATCATAGGAAATAAGGAAAGCAATATCCAAAGTTCTATCCCAAATCTAAACATATAAGGCAATTTTGGTTCACAACATACTTTTGATTATATCACTCAAGAAATGCATTTGATACTTATTTTCCATTATAAACCTAACACGTTAAGTTTCCAAATGTAGCAGGTTCTGGCAGTTCTTGTCAAAATGGGCACTATAAACAAACACCAGATCAAATTTCCAACTTTCATTGTATACCTAATGTGAGACTTTGCATCGTGTTAAGAGCGCAGTAAGGAATATGATATTCTCAAACCACGCAGAGAATACATACCAGTTGTTTATCAATCTTAGCTTGGCAGGTAGGAATCCGATTCTTCAGCTTTTCAATTTTTACATTTTGTTCCTCAAGTTTCTTGTCCACGTCATAAACCCATGACCATGCAAGTTTCTTTTTTAACTGCTCAACCTGTATAGAAATTTGTTCAACGTGTTCCATCGTTTTAATTTTATTCTGCAGCTCGTTAAGCTCCTTCTCTATAGGTCTTATTGAAGCCTCTAATTCGTCAACTATTCCACGTGCAGTAGTTGTTTCAATGGAAATGCTTTCCAGAAGATCATTGACTTGCTGAAGAAGTGTGGCCTTGTAGAAGAACTGTTTAATTAAATGTTAGCAGAGCTTCTGAAGAAGTTTAAACAAAAAAC
>Ga0228711_1004308_pt1 | contig 21924 bp, 16 predicted proteins | sample MedpolnodulmetaG_2_FD_177996 | JGI IMG/M metagenome (GOLD analysis project Ga0228711, IMG submission 177996) | Root nodule microbial communities from Medicago polymorpha collected in Santa Monica, California, United States - brown nodules | ecosystem: Host-associated > Plants > Roots > Nodule...
GATATAAATGAATTTTTGACAGGGTTGTTTTGATAAATAGTAACTTTACTCTATTTATGTTTTAAAAGTAGTGTGACATTCCGTTTTACGTTGAATACTCTGATTACTTGTATTATTTACATTGTTGAGAAAACGGGGTGTTACACAAACCTTATAGACTCATCCACATTCTATCATATTAACATGAATTCAAAGTCTCTTACAAGTTATTCGACCATAAGACATTAGTTTGGCAAAGTTCGTATAGGTTTATGAAAACTAGCATTTTCCGGTAAATCCTCCAAAACCAAAGTAAACGAATTCCAACGCCTCAACCAAATATACACACAAATCAGATATAAGTGTAGTAGCGTGTACACATACGTTTCATAGGACAAAGCCAGCAATTACTCAATTTCCTTAAGTTCGTATCGTTTCTTTCATTTTCTAAGTTATTCAACAACACCGATCAAACAAGTTTGAATGCCTCGACTAAGTATACACACAAGTCACATATGAGTGCAGTGGTGTATACATACACGTCTCATAGGTCAATTCACTTCAATCCCAAAGTTTCACAAAGTCTGTATCAAATACTTTTGCGGGAAAATGTAGCCTCAATTTGACAAATCATTAAGGTAAATGTTAACCAGAAGAGCTTATGTTGAACAATTTGGGTTTCACATGAGGTGTTGCACACATATGATGAGTTTAGTAGTGATTGACGGTTTAAAAGATGTCACACCTCAATTTTAAAAGTTTTAAATGTAGTTAGATTTGTAAGATTTTTAACTCATTAGGCTGCAAAGTTCAAGGAGTGATTTGTTGGTATTAAATGCAAGAAATCAGTATGGCTTGATGTTTCAACTAGGTTGAACTCAACATATTTGATGTTAGATACATTTGAAAAGTTTCAAGTTGTCTTTGATCAGCTTAAAGATTAAGATGTTACCTATAGAGATTTCTTTGGGGAAATTGATTCCCCTCGCACTAGACTTTATTAAGAAAATATTATGACTGTCATTAAATTTTTGAAACAATTTTTTAATGTTACGAAAGTGTTTTCAGGCTCAAGACAACAAGTTTGGATAATATTTTTCCCTATTTTGGTAGAATTTTCACTGAACTTAAAAAATCAACCATAGACCTCAATGGTTGTTTTGTTCAAGTGGGTAGAAAAATGTTGAAGTACAACAAATATTAGGGTAATATCAGCAAAATGAACCGATTTCTTTACAAGGTAACACTACTAACTATTCTTCTTAAGATTAAACAACCCTATTAATGTTGTGACATTGTTTGTTAATTCTTTATTGTTTGGGTTTGTAGGGTTGGAGACTTTAAAAAATAAGATAAGATGACCATATGTTTGTTGTAGAGTTCAACATAGAGTTTTTAAGAGGTTATTTTTCAATTTTGGTATCCATCTTTTTCTTTATAATTTTATGATCTCACCGATTTTCATGTTTCACATATAACAAATTTACTTTGTTGCTCATTTTTGTTTCCATTACTTCATCGCACACATTCATGTGTGGCATAAATGAAGGGAATATTAAAAAATGGGAATAACTTACTTCACCAAAAGTATCGCCCATGTTTTCATTATCATAAATTTTGTTTAAAAGATTTAAACATAAAACCCGACTCATTTCTAATTAGATAATTCATTCCTTTTATTAATCTTAATTGATATTTTAACAAATGAGAATAACTTATTTCACCAAATGTGTCACTATGTTTTCATCATCATTACTTTTGTTTAAAAATTTAAACACAAAACCTTACTCATTTCTAATTAGTTATTTCATTCCTCCAGTTGATCTTGATTGATGTTTTAACAGTTGTATACTCTCCGGCTTTGTAATTCACTACAAGAAAATATCAATGTAGCATTAGTTGAGTAGTACTGCTTAAAAAAAATATATAACCACCTACTATCACATTTCTGCACTTTATATATTTTGATCAATATTCACGTAACTTACAACCATACATACCCACAACCCACCTTTAAAGCTCTAAATTCTACGATTAAAATAAAAAATTATTAAAATAATAAATGAAATTAAAAAGTAACTATGAGTAAAATGACATTCTAAAAAATTGACCCACATTTCCGCCTTCATAGCTTTAAATAAAAAAAAATGCTGCCAAAACTCTTATTTACTTATGCAATATATATCTCAAAAAAGAAATCCTAATAGTGACTAATATATGTTGTGAACATGGTGGTGTTGAGGAGAAAACATGGGTGTTATTAATTATTTGATTGCACCTAATATGATAAAATAATATCAAAATATTCAATTGTTTTTTGAAAAAAAAACTTATGAAAATTGTCATAAGCCGAAATCATAGATCTCCTATGTCAACATTCATATTTGAACTTTGATATCTTCAATGTCTCCTTAAATAATATGAAAAATCATCAAATAATACATATCAATACACTCTAAACTATTTCTTTAAAATACAATAATAATTCAATAGAATTAGTCAAAAAAATCAATTATAATTCAATATAACTTAATTGTGACGTATATAAAGTAATTGCTCTTTTTTTAACTTCCACAATTGAGGAAGTATCATTTCTGTTATATTTTTATTTCAGTATTTTATCTGTCTCCGATTTCAATTACTTTTCATTTTATAAAACTAAAATGGTATGTTACACTTTTTTAGGTTTATGCAAAAAAATAATATTACTTTGTTGTTTGCATAATGTTAAAAATTATTATTTATATCCAAAATTAACTCGTTAGATTACAATAATTACCTTCAATTACCTAAAAAAAAAATTATAATTACCAAGAATAATACACAAAAAAGTATATGTTCATCACACACTTTTTAAATTGATATCACGCCTAATATAAAGGACATTCATATCACTATATTAAAAATTCTATATTTAAAGTATATATACTATTATTAATAATTTAACAAAAATTGCTCGTGCATGGCACGGGTAGAGGTCTAGTTTGTCAATTATATCTTTAATCTCTCAATTACCACAACTTATATATTAATTGCATGCTCCATTATGATAATCTAATCTAATTTTACCAAGGGTACAAACTATTTTCTAGTAATAAATGCAAAAAAAAACTCTCGACGTGTTAATAAAATATAGTTCCACAAATTTAACTATTTAAATATGTATACGCTAACCATGATTGGTGTGATAAAATAACCGAAGATCCTTCGAACAACTTTTCTAAAAAAACACCAAAAATTCCAACAATTTACAAAAAAAATTTATGTTATAAAAATTTATGTTTGCATTACATTTTTGACAACCCATTAAGTTAGAGATTTATTTTACAATACTTGAAGTTTGTATAAAAAAAAAAATTGTTTAGTGAATAATTGTTGGATTTTTCTTTCAGACTGCTCATACTACAGTAAGGATAAAATATGGATTATATTTTTATAAAAACGGCTGGTACAATAAATATGTGGCAACATGTTCATCAAATACCAAGGAAAAGTTAGAGTGAATAAAAGTAAAATAGAAAACAAAGAGCTGCTTAACCTTTGTCTTGGTTGTAGTGAATTTATCTAAAACGATGGATATAGAGGAATAGAGGGAGTAATATTTTAATCATTGTAGTTAGTTATGTTTAAAACATTATTAGAGTATCTTGTTGGTTTAAGAATGGCGAAAAATTTAATAAGATTACATAACATGCATATCATTGCATCTGGTGGATTATTAAGTGACAAATGGGACGATTCAATGTATTTTTAAGTGTCAAATATGACGATTATTATTATATGTCAAACGAGGCGATTCAATGGACTTTTACGTGCCAAATAAGACGATTATTATTATATGTCAAATGGGGCGATTCAATGGACTTTTTAGTGACAAATGGGGCAATTCAATGAATTTTTTAGTGTCGGATGGAGCGATTATTATTATTTGCCAAATGAGGACGATTCAATGGATTTTTAAGTGTCAAATGAGACGATTATTATTATATGTCAAATGGGGCAATTAAAACTATTATGCCAATTGGTCGACATCAGGATCATGGTCTACTTGCATTTCATGCGTCAACATTGAGTTTTTGGTCTTGTGTTTGTTCTTATTTTATATTTTAGAATGATGAATATTTTAAATTAAAAAGAAATGTTTTAGCACAATTCCTTGATGATGGTTGTATATTTTTATTTGATGTTGTAATTTATAATTGATTTTATTTCATAGGTGTTGAAGACTAACCCTTACAACCAACATTTTAGGTACCAAAAAACATATGATGTACGTCTTGATGTTTTTGCTTGAAGTGCGTACGCGGAGAAGAAATTTGGGTTTTGCTGAGTTGTAATTAAATTATTTAACTATTTTTGTTAAGTTCTAGTTAGAAATTTATTTCGCTTGTCTATAGTTAAAAAAAAAATCATATTTTTCTTAAAAGAAAGAACTTGACATAATGTCTTGGATCAAAAATCCAAGGCATTACAATTCCATTTTAACGTGACTTTTGAAAAACATACAAACTGAATATGTCATTCACCTTACATGTTAGTTGTCAACTAATTTAGTGAATAAGTTCCTATATTTAATAACTTGAAAAATCATACACATTATCTATTTGTCGGCTTTCTTGTAATCATCCATTTGTCAATAATTTTTGAACTTGTCTCTTAATTTATTTGGTTCTTCTGTATGATTTCAACAAGCTCGAATACTAGGTAAGACAACTATAAGACTCTAATTAAATTATCCTCCGTCCGATTGTGGAGTGATCAAATTACATTAAGTTTTCTAAAATAAGTGGTACTTTTATTTTTATTAACCAATTATTTAAGAGTTAAATTTTAATACTTATCGATGTAAAAAGTTTTACACTCCCATTAAATTATAATCAATTATATGTGTGACTTTCACTATAAAAACACGTTTCAATTACATGAGTTGTGAAAACGGCTACTCGTATAAGTAACTGGGTTATGGTGGTTTGACATGATCGGTCTCAAGTGGGGTGTTTCAGAACAGCGAAATCCAATTCCAACTGACTCATACCCATTAGTGTACACACCAGAGTCTAGACTCACTTCTTACTTAGATCCAACCCAAAATCGAAGCCCAATTTTAACATAGTTCAGACATATATAACCTTAGTTTAGAGAGAAACCCTAGATTTGTTCTCAATTGTGTTGTTTGTTGTGCGTTGCTATCTGACTGAGAAGATCAAACCATAGTTTTATTCCCAACGCCTCTTCCATATCCGCCGTTGTTACTCTCTCATTTTCCATTAATCACCATCTCCGACCTTTAATCATGAAACAAAACTCACAACAACAATTTCTGAGATTTTTCACCTTCATTTCGTTTTTTATTTTGTAACATAAACCCAATTATATTATATATATTTAAAGAAAACTGAATATCATGTAGTAAAATTAATACATGATAATAACAATTACACATGGCATATGCATCATCATAATAACCTTACTAGCGGAAAGATCGGCACCAATCTCATCTATCCCTTTTTCTACCATGCCTAATCGTATAAAATAGATACCGATTTTGGCATATACATTAATTAAATATATTGAGCAAATATAAGATTAAAACAAACTATTTGTATAGTGTTCAATATCATTCTTATTGTAGTGGGTTTGTTTTTATTTTAATGAGATTTAACTATTTTTTAACTAATAGTTTAAATACCTATAAAAAAAACTAATAATTTAAATATTATTATAAAAAAGATAAACCGGTTTAAATGATTGGTAAAAATGGAAGAAAAAAGTCACTCTAAAATTATGTATACATTATACACACACATATTATAATTAAGCTTCATCAATATCTATAACAACATATAAACGAGACATTCTTTCAAAAAAAACATATAAACGAGATACGTAAATTTGAGTTGACTTTTTTTGCTGGTCAAAAATACCCTTAAACAAACTACAATGTTAGAAACAAAATGATATTTTTTTAAGGCAAAATGATATATAATTGATATCATTGTCCAATACAAGCACAAATTGTTATAATTTGAAAGTCACACCTCACAAACATCTATACTTATATTTAATGCAAATAAATAATTAAATGATTCAACTTAACAAATAATTCAAATAAAATCCAAAATTATACAATTTTTTTTATAGTACTAATAATGAAGAAAAAGCGGACAGACGTGCACAAAAATGTCTATCTGAACACTAGTATCAACAATGTAATTATTTATAATTTTGATTATATAATGTTCTATTGGTCACCCTATACAAATCACTTGAGTCAATAATCGCAAAACAAAATACAAATGAATATCATAATCTAAAATGTCAAAAACAAGAGATTGCATCCAAAAAACCACTTAATTATTCACATACGAATGCATGCTTTCAAACAATTCTATCATCCAAATGTATATTTGAAACAATACAATCATCTTTTATCAACAATGACGTGAAAAAGTAATGTCTTTTATTATAGAATTTTTGAACGACCAAAATCATTCATTTCAATGACTAATAAAAGAGATCCAACTTCGGGTTGAAGAATACACATCTAAAAAAGACCCAACTTTGGGTTGTAGAATACACATCTAAAAGAGACTGTGTTTTTATTCAAAAATGCACATCCAAATGAGAAAAACTAATTTTTTTTCCAATGATAACACTTTGTGCTCGAGAAAAGTCACACCCAAAGAACTAGATAAAAAAAACCAAATAACGATAAAAGTTGACACCCAATTTTACAACCTAAATACATTTCTACCCAGAAAGAAACTGTGTATTTATCCAAAAATAACATATAAACGACTAAAACTATATTTTTTCTGACGCAAAACATTTTGGACTCGAGAAAACTCGAGTTCGAAAAACAAAAAAAATATAGAAGGCCCAAGCCCAAAACAGTGATGGGTTCACCAAAATGATTACATTACACATTTCATTGAGAAGCCGCCTCTCACAGCCACTTCTTTTCTCTCTCGCAAACCTCTCTTTAGCGTTTCTAAAACCCTTTCACTCATTTCTATGCTTTTTCTTCTCTAAATCCATATTCTCTAACTACATTCCTTCATCTCCTATTTCTCTCTGGTAATCAAAACCTTCTTCTTTCTTAATTCTCTTCATTTTTTTTGCTACAATTTGATATAATTTTTTGAATTTTTGATGAATTTTTCATGTGGGTTTTTTGTGTTTTTATGGAAATTACGTAACCTTTTTTTGTGACCATTTTCAGTGACCCTTTTGAGTGTTTGTTGAAATTATGCTGTTACTTTTTGTTGTTGTTATTAGTATTATCAATATTTTGATTCTACTTTTTTTTTTTGAAGTGTGAATTTCTAATTTTTTGTTTGGATTTTAATTAACCATGAATTGTTTTGATTCTGATTGTGGATAAAACTGATTAAAAATTTAATCTTTTCGGTAATTTAAGGTTAAGTTGGAACTTGTATTTGTATTTGAATTGGTTTCATATTTAATTATTTGATGATGATGTTATTTGTTCCATGGTTTTGTTGAGTTCATGTTTAGGTTTATGGAGTTTGAAGTTGATTATATATATTATTGTTTATTTTTTTATTTCGATTATTTTGTGACGGGTTGCGATTATTTTTAATTATTGTTAAATATTTGTACTGTTATTATGTATTTTATGTTTCCTTAAAAAAAAAGTTTTTATGTTGGTTTTTTCCGCGCGTTTATTGATATGGTTGTTTGGATTATGCAGAGGGAGAAAATGGCTGGGAAATCGAACAAGGGGAGGAACAGAAAAGGGTCAAATACTGCTGCTGCTGCTGCTGTCGCCACCGCTGCCGTGTCCGGTGGTGTGGAAACGGCTGTCCAAGCTGATGTTCCGGCAAATGATAACGTGGAAGCTGTTACTGAAGTTGCTAACACTGACGCTGTAGAAGTTGCAGCAGTAGGCGATGGAACTATTGTGAATGCAGAGGCGAACGAGAATGAAGCAGCGAATGAAGAGAATCAGCCCAAGCAAGGTGAATCTGGTTCGAGAACTGATTTTGTTTTGCATGAATAGTGTTTGAATGTTTGTGGTGGCATATTGGTAGTAAGGGTTTCGCGCCAAATGTCTGGATGCAAGATGTGCAAACGACAAAAAAAACAAAAAACCGTATTTAGGAAACACCCGAATGTCTGGAAAAAGTATCGGTACCAACTAATTTGCATTTATTTTTTATAGAAATAAATTAACGTAAAAAATGCATACCTTATTTAAGCGTATCTTTCTTGGTTTTAAATCCTGGTCTGGGATGACAATTGCGGCTGCAGTCGGTTTCAGAAGTCTTCGCAACCACATCGTGACTGCAATTCTGGCTATGTCAGTATGTGATTTTCTTCAATTTCGGTAATCGCAATGTAATTACTATTAAATTTTATTGGTTTTAAATTGTGGTCTGCGATGACAATTGCCGCTGCAGTCGGTTTCAGAAGTCTTCGCAACCACATCGTGGCCGCAATTCTGGGTATATCAGTATATGATTTTCTTTAATTTCGGTAATCGCAACGTAATTACTGTCATGACTGTAATCATGATTTAGAACCATGATTCAAGTGTTTGTCGGAAAGTCCCAAAATTCAATTTTGATGCCCAAAGTAGATTGACTACCCTTCGGGCTTGCTTGGTTGTTTGTTACTTTGTGAACACATTATTGGTTCATGCTTTGCTGTAGAATTTTGATACTAAAAGGTTCCGTAACATATGAATTGAATGCACCTCATAGAATATTTGATTGTTACTCAATTTGTTGTCGTATAGTAATTTAAACCTAATTTCGACAGACTCTTTGCCATGTCATTTTTTCTTTTGACTGCATGAAATAACTTATGCTATTTGTAACTTCAGTTTTACCGGCCGTAAAATTGATGTTTCCAAACTAAAAAAATCAATTTCTGTTTGAAATTTAGAATCTCATCAATTTCAAACACACATCGGCTGGGTCATTTTTTGTAAATCTGGTTGGTCTTTATTTCCAAAAGGAATATCAACAGTAACTGTAATTTTAAATGGTTAATTCAACCTTACCAACGGCATATTAGAGACCAATACCAATAGCCGCTCCCCTGTCATTAGGTGATTTTGCAGGTTTTCTCATATTTTATACCATGCTTGTTTTTTCTATAATTTATTTACTCCAATTGTTGTTATTAATGACTATTTAGTCAAATTTATTTCATTTTTTCTGGTAATGGATTTAAAATGATTTCATTTCACTTAATAGCTAATATATTTCCCATCTTGATGGTGCAGGTGATCTTCAACTATACCCTGTTTCTGTCAAAACACAAACTGGGGATAAACTTGAGCTTCAGGTGAGCTGACTTCATCATGAAGCTATTAATTGATTAACATTACGAAACTGAGTGTTAAGAGTTTCTTAGATGATCTTACTCCATATCTAAATATTAACATGCATTCTTAGTGCCGTAAAATCTGTTTGATTTTTGCATTTTGACCTTTTGAACTATTCATCATATCAAATTTACTATTTGATTATATATCATGGAATTCATTTTCTAAGTTGTTTGATTGTTTTACAGTTGAATCCAGGAGACTCTGTGATGGATATAAGGCAGTTCCTTCTTGATGCTCCAGAGACATGTTTTATTACATGCTATGACTTACTACTGCACACAAAAGATGGATCCACTCATCATATGGAAGACTATAATGAAATTTCTGAGGTAGCTGATATTACTACCGGCGGTTGCTCCTTGGATATGGTTCCTGGTATGAACTTATGATGATGTTTAGATGCAAGTGTATTACAAATTACAGTGTACTATTGATGTTTTATAAACCGTCTTTGCAGCATTTTATGATGATAGATCTATAAGGGCTCATGTTCACCGTACAAGAGAATTGCTTTCCCTTTCCAACCTCCATGCATCACTTTCAACTTCACTCGCTCTACAGAATGAGGCAGCACAAAATAAAGCTGCAAATGCAGCTGGTGTGTGATAGTTTTCTTACCCTTAATTGAAATTTTCGATATTAACTTGCTTATCTGTATCTTCTCGGAAATATTTAGTTACTAGTCTGCTTCTGCATTTGCTGAAACAGTAGATGCTGCAAAACCTGAGGTTCCCGAGCTTGATGGGCTTGGTTATATGGAGGACATCTCTGGTTCATTGGGTAATTTATTGTCATCCCCATTAAAGGATATTAAATGTGTAGAAAGCATAGTGTTTTCATCATTCAATCCTCCTCCAAGCTATCGAAGGTAACTAAAAAAAATCCTCTCCAGTTAATATCATTTCGTGGCTGTGTTTAGTTTATGTATTTGTTAAGGATGCTCTCTGGTCTGCAGGCTTGTTGGAGATTTGATTTATTTGGATGTGGTAACTCTTGAGGGAAATAAATATTCTATTACCGGAAGTACAAAAATGTTTTATGTCAACTCAAGCTCGGCAAACTCTCTTGATCCAAAGCCAAGTAAAGCTACTTCTGAATCAACGACTCTTGTTGCTCTCTTGCAGAAGATTAGCCCCAGGTTCAAAAAAGGTAGTGAAGTGTGCTTGTAGAGTAATTGTTTCACACATAAATCTCTCTAAATTTTAGCTCGACAACCCAAACTTATTTTGCATTGTTCAATTTTGAAGCATTCCGTGAAATATTGGAGGGCAGGGCTTCCGCCCATCCTTTTGAAAATGTCCAGTCTTTGTTGCCACCTAATTCTTGGCTTGGCTTGCACCCAATTCCTGGTAAGCTCAGCCTCTTAACAGTTTATGTCATCAGTGTTCATGTCAAAATTTTTATTTCACAGTAGTTCTGCCCCAGGATTTGGATGCTATTGCTGCTTTTTTACCTTCAATGTTGGGTTGTATGTTTTCCTTATTTGTGTTATCCATAATGGTCAACTTTTAATGGAAAATATATCTTTTATCCTGTCTAATGTTTTGATTTAGTTGATAAGTAGTTTCTGCTCGGCCAATTGGGGCATGCGATGCTATGGCCTGATAATCGTGTGATGAATAAATTTCAACTTTTTTTTTTTGTCTATAACTAGATGGAATCAACTTTTGAAGATTTCATCCTATCCGGTAGCTTTTTCGAATGGATCTGAAAATTTATAGTGATGAAGGATGATTGTGAAAATGCGGTTGCTTTTACTTAGTGTGATATAATTAATGCTAACAAGAGCATAATATGAATTCTAGAGTTGCAAATGTTGCAATGAATGAGGAAACATACAAGAGGAGATAAGAGTAAGGATGAATGCGTTAAGAGAGAAAGTCGGAAATGGAATAGTATCAATTGACTGAAAGATGGTATAATTGTTCCCAAGAGGTTCAATTGTACCTTAGAAGAAAACCAATAGATATGCCACCTAAGGAGTTTGAGGAAACCATGAAAAACTCTAACCTAAATTATTAGAAAGGATCTAGATACAAATAGCCTACTTGGTTTTTTACGAAACACATAAAGCCAAATTTTGCCTTTTAAGACTAAAGATTTGGTTGTTTGGTATGTTATAGTTGTTCTATATGCTTGTATATGATTTGAAAGTCAACTCCACAGTAGCTTGAAATTATGAGAACCTTCAGGTTTTTTATATTTGAACTTTAGGTTGGCTTGATATATTTTGTAATATAGTTTGGTGTGTTGGCAGAACACAGACGCGATGCTGCCAGGGCTGAGAATTCCTTGACTCTTTTATATGGAAGTGAGCCAATTGGCATGCAAAGAGACTGGAATGAGGAGCTGCAATCCTGTCGAGAATTTTCTCATACAACTCCCCAGGAGAGGTACTTTCATTTTCTCTCATTCATAGATTGATAACTTCAGAAGTATGCTTGTTCTTTAATTTATCTGATGGTTATGCCTTGTTTCCCTTCATAATCTCTTGGGTGATCTGTTTATCGCAGGATTTTGCGTGATAGGGCACTTTATAAAGTGACATCAGACTTTGTTGATGCCGCCATTAATGGTGCTATTGGAGTGATCAGTGGCTGTATTCCTCCAATAAATCCAACCGACCCAGAATGCTTTCACATGTTAGTTGTCTTTAATTGTTTTAATTAAGGCTTAAGCAATTTGTTTAATGTGTTTTGAAATTTTGAAAATTGATCTTCAGTGGACGTTGAATATTACATTTTTCTTCTTTGGGATTGGGAGGTATTGAAAATATTCATCATCTGGCCCACATTTTTCCTTGTGAAAGAAGCAGTCCATGTCTTAATGACTTGACTGTTCCCAGAGAATGGTACATGGTTTTGGCAAACGACACGATGGCATTATGATGTAATATCATTTTGTGTTTATAAATCCTTTTCAGATTGTTGTTTTCAAAACTCTTGCTTTGGTGTTATGTATGTGATATTGCTTTTTCTTTCGCACTTGAGTTTTCCTTCGAACTGGGAATGCTTTTTGACTGATCACTATAATTTCGATGATAGGTATGTGCACAACAATATTTTCTTTAGTTTTGCTATTGATGCTGACCTTGAGAAGCTGTCGAAGAAACATGCGGACGGTAATTCAAAAACATCCAGCACAAGCATTTCGCTAAGCTCTTCTGATAAGGTTCCCAATGGAAGGAAAGATGATGGTTCAAGTTTGGAAGACACAGAAACCACTCAAGACATTTCTCCTGAAGTGCTGGCTGAAAATGAGCAAGCCACATATGCTTCAGCAAACAATGATTTGAAGGGCACCAAGGCTTACCAGGAAGCTGATGTCCCTGGACTTTATAATCTTGCTATGGCCATAATTGACTACAGGGGTCACAGAGTGGTAGCTCAGGTGTGTAATACATTCTAAATTCACCTATTGATAACTTTCTCCTTTCACATGAAAGGGTGGTTATTTGTTATTCGGTTCACAAGTTTATTAAATCAGTTTACTACTGTTGCACGCTTGTGTCTAAGAAGCACATATGTGATTATTATGTGATTTTACCTATGCTTTTCCTTTTTGGGATAGTTGATTTATGAGATGACATAGCCTTTATGGCCAAATGGTCTCCAGTCACTGCAAGTTGCCACCTTCACTCTTCTATCACGGAAGTTTAAGCATTTAAAATAAAAGTTTTATATTAAATTGTTTAACATGAGTAATGTGGTGGATCTTATACTTGAAATTTTGATTCATTGTTTGTAACCCATGAATCCTTGTTCTCAATTCGAAATGTTGTTTTGATTTTGAATTATATGTTGTGCTACAGAGTGTTTTGCCAGGCATTCTCCAAGGGGACAAGTCAGACTCTCTCTTGTACGGCTCTGTCGACAATGGAAAGAAAATCAGCTGGAATGAAGGTTTTCATGCTAAGGTAAGAAAGGTGGAGGAGTTTAACTTAGTAATATGTGATTTGAATCCGTTGTATTTACTGTGTGACATTAAATAGTAAACAAATTTTCTGCAAAGGGAAATATGTATGTTTAAAGTTGCATTATCTGTATATTTTAAATTTTAATTATGCATTCTTTTTAGCTGTGTTTATCAGAAAGATTTTTTTTTGTATCTCTTCTAAGCTTTTATTGGGTTAGGTGTCAGAGGCTGCCAAACGCCTTCATTTGAAGGAACATTCAGTCCTTGATGGATCAGGAAATGTTTTAAAATTAGCTGCACCAGTGGAATGCAAGGGGATTGTCGGGGGTGATGACAGGTAGTTGTTTTTGTTTTGTTACAATTATAGTGTGTGTTGTTTATTGGTGTCATCTCTGTAGATTTGCGAGGCTATTGTAGGAAAGGTATAATATCCAACTACACCGAAGATTTTGATTTGGAAATTGGTCATATATTTGATTAATTTTAAATCCACTCTTGCTGTTTTTTGTATGTTATTTTTTCGAATATATGTTATTAACAGTAATAGATTCGAAGTTAGTCATGGACTAATCATCCTCCCCTATGTTGCCGAAATATTCACAAACTTCAGACTATCCTCTGCCTACCTCTCGGTGAAATTGATTTTGACACCAACATTATGAAGGCAACATAACACCTTTATATATCTCCCTCTCATATGCCCCCTATTTTTGTTTAAAACACCTGTCTTTGCTCCATGCTTGAGTTAATCTCGTATTTGGAATTTTGGATTTTTGTCTGTCTTATCTGGGCCTACCTACGTATTGGGCTTTATCCTAATCAATAAATGATTTTGATTTTGCTATGCACTGATGCTCTACTCTTTCTGTAACATGATCAGGCATTATCTTCTGGATTTGTTGAGGGTGACACCTCGGGATGCCAACTATACTGGACCCGGTTCTCGATTTTGTATCTTGAGACCAGAATTAATTAATGCCTTTTGCCAGGTATGTATTCCACCATAGTGTGAATAATATATGGATTCTCTTTGTATATCAATTTTACTCAGCTGGCTTTTTGTTGGAATAGGTCCAAGCAGCTGAGGCATCAAAGCCTAAGGACATAACTTCTGAAGGGGCAGAAAACATTTCCACCAAGTCTCAAAATGCCACTGATGAAGACAAGCCAGTAAGTAGAATCATATCCCTTCTATATATAGGTGTGTGTGTGTGTGTTTTGTTACAATCCAACTACCACAAGTTTTAGCAGTTGAGAGTGAAAATACATGAAAGATTTTTTGTATTACAACTCAATTACATCCCTCTGAAGCAAAATCACTATTAGCTTGAAGTGTGGACAATGCAGTATTGATTCAAGAAATCTTGTTTGCTCTCCTTTTTTATAATTAATTTATCGTGCCGTTGTTTATAATGGCTATCTAATCTTATTATGATTTCTTTGCGGCTGCCTATGAAAAAAGTGCTTGTGCTTTTGTGATTTGATTAGTTGTCTTGTTGAGCATCCAAAACCATCTTGTAAGAATATTGTATTTTTTGGTATATGATTAGTTGATTGATTTCTGCAGGATTTAACAAAGGAAGAAAAAACTGAGGATGTCAAAGAACAAGCATCTGCATCTAACGAAGCTTCTGTTTGTAAGGAGGATATTGTTTTCAATCCGAATGTCTTCACTGAATTCAAACTCGCTGGGAGTCCAGAGGTTCTTTTTCAATCTATATCTTTACCTAGTTCTAACTGCATATTTTCTGCTTGAAAACATCATGAAAACTCTTACAGTATTTTGTGATATTCTTACACGGTTCTGTCTGATCATATTCTCTAGGAAATAGCAGCTGATGAAGAAGATGTGAGAAAAGTTAGTCAATATCTTACTGATGTTGTACTTCCAAAGTTTGTACAAGACCTATGCACACTAGAAGTTTCACCTATGGATGGCCAGACATTAACAGAAGCACTCCATGCTCATGGAATTAATGTTCGCTATATTGGCAAGGTAAGCATTGTAATTTTTTTGGTTGAATTGCTGTAAGTAATTATTTCTTTTGATAGCTGGTCAAGTGAATTGTGTGCCATTTTATTTGATATATCTTTACTTGTTTTTTGATAGACACTTTTTGTACTATTTCTGATTTTCCCATATTTGTGTGAAGGTGGCTGGGGGAACTAAACATCTACCTCATCTGTGGGATCTATGTAATAATGAGATTGTTGTTAGATCAGCGAAGCATGTTATCAAGGTGATAAAACTGTCTTAAGCATTTCATTTTCCTCTGTTTTTCCTCTATCATTAGCTAATTTGAAATCTGAGAATTCTCTGTGGTCTTCTAATTCATGTGGGAACTTGATCACTCTGAATAATGACGGGAATCATCAAATGCATAGTAGTCTTGTATAATAGAATGGGAATTCTGTGTCTTCATTTTCGTGGAAATATATTTTATGATGTTTTTAATTATGAATCATGAACCTTTCAATTATTGATTTGTATAACTTGTGAGTGTTTGAGTGTTTAATCTGCCAATCCCTGTTTGAAGCTCCAAAATTATCCTAAATGTCTTTTGTGATCTGGAAATATTATTAGCTTTTAGTAGTTTGTTATTATAGATAGTTTAGGTGTTACTGATTTTGTTCCTAATCTTGAGGGACTCCTATTATGTCTACCTTGTATATATTAGCTTTACAGATCCATTTAAATTCACAATGAGGTCATTCAATTTATTCAAGTACTCTGTTTGATGTTATCACGGTGTGTTATGCTGAGTATAAGCTATATTCCAAAATTAACATTCTGATAAGTGTGCTTGCATGAGCACATAATTGATGTTTAAGTGTATCTTCTGATATGAGTGGAAAATCATGTGCTGTTTGCAGGACTTGTTGAGAGACACAGAGGATCATGATCTTTCACCGGCAATATCTCATTTCTTGAACTGCCTATTCGGAAATTGTCAAGCTTTTGGTGGAAAATTAATTACTAATCTCACACAGTCCAGAACTACTAAAAAGGTATGTCCAGTATGGTTGAAAACGAAGATAACTGCTACTCATATTTCCTAATTTGTTAGTTCATGTTTTCCGTGATCCTGTGAATTAACCTGTAAACTTCTCCTTGTCTTAGGTTCTATATGCAGTTTTTGTTTTCCTGTAAAACTTTATAATCCATGAAGTTACCCATTACTGTGTTTGTAATCCGTACTCTTCAATGTACAGGATCATGCCGGACATCGGTCTCCAGGAAAGAGTTCCAAGGGACATGTACGATGGAATGGCAGGGCATCTTCAAGAAAGACCCAACCTTCATATATGAATATGAGCTCTGACACTCTTTGGTCAGAGATTCAAGAATTTGCAATGGTGAAATACGAGGTACCAACTTTTGCTTAACTTGAGTATATGATATTAACAGGGACACTGATAGAATCCACCCAATAGAGACCAGGACTAGAACAACGCAACATTGCAATATTTCATTCAAGAAAGTCAATCCTTTCTCATCCTCATTCCACTATTCTTACTTTTATATAACCAACACTCACTGTTTGAACTGATACAGTTAGTTACACTTAACATACACACTCCTAGTTAGAGGTTTTTTTTTATCAGAAACCTAGTTGACGTGTTTATAATCCGCTTAAATTTGTTTGGAAGTATTTAGCATCTACGTACTGTTATTCAACTGTTTTAATTGAACGAGGGGCTTGGCTATGCAGTTGTCATTTTGGGAATTGCACCAGATCTATATTATTTGTTCATTGCTATCTAATATATGTAATCTTAACTTAAATTCGTTTTAGGCACAAGCAAATTAAACAACAATGCTCGTTTATTGTTTGTATTTTGTATAATCTGTAACTCTGTTTTTGTACATGTCAATCTGTTGCAGTTTGAGTTGCCAGAGGATGCAAGGTCGCGTGTTAAGAAGATTTCTGTTCTTCGTAATCTATGTCTGAAGGTAGGTACATCATATGATCATTTGCAGTTTAGTCAATTCATATTTGAATTTCTTTGGGGTAAATAGTTAAGAGTTATCATGGTAAGACTTCCATAGTCTTTCAATAATTCCAATAGCAAAAAGGTGTTGAAAAGTTCTTTCTTAATATTTATTCTCAATTTGTTTAATTGATCTTTTTGATCATGTAAAACACTTTCCATCCTAACCTTGTATTTCTTGATTCATTTCTGAAAAGATTGAATATGTTAAAACTGTTCTTTCCATTTTATTATGTTTCGAAAGTACGTATTATTGATTTTTTAAAATTTACAATACTGTAGGTATTTTGATCTTTCTGACCTTACTCTGTCATGGAATACATGTTTATACCTGGTCTTAGCAAATATTTTTAAAAATTTAGTTAAATTACAATATAGGTTGTAAACTTTTTATAGTGCCTTTTACCATTTTGCCACTGGCGCTTTCAGTTTTATTGCTTTTAAACAAGTGTTAGTGACATACCTTGACATTGTTTTTCAGGCTGGTATAACCATAGCAGCACGGAAATATGATCTTAGTTCTCCAACACCATTCCAAACTTCAGATGTATTTGATCTTCGTCCCGTGGTCAAGCATTCAGTTCCTTCATGTTCTGAAGCCAAGGAACTTGTGGAAACTGGAAAACTTCAATTGGCCGAGGTTTTTACCATTCTTCATATTTTTTTTCTTGTTTTTATTTTTTATTTTTTTAATACTGAAAATGGTATAATTAATACTCCCTCCGTTTGGAAATGAGTGTCGTTTAAGGTTTTTACACATATTAGGACAGTAAAGTTGTCACGACACATTACACATTTGCTAAACTAAACTTATTAACTGTTGTGTTTTTCACCATCATAAATGCAAAGTGGAATATAAATATAATCCTTTGAGAGCAGTGTACATAAGTATTAGTTATAGGGCATAATTGAAAATAAATAATTAATTCTACATTGAAAAGTGAAAATGACATTCATTGTGAAACGGAGGGAGTAAATTATAAGTCAAAATAAGTGAACTAGTAGTGGGTGGTTTGGTTAGGATTTAGTATCTCACTGTCAGTTACCAGTACAAAATTCCTTGCCATTGTATGAGAATGGAGTGATACGTGTATGTACCGTTAAAGCGGTGTTTAGTATGTTTTGCACTATTTTCAGTTATGTGGAGAGAATTTCGGCACTGCCAGTCTATCTTGCAGCCCTAAAAGAACTGAATTATGATTCCTAAGATGACACTTATAAATGTGTTAAATACTACTTTCTCCGGTCCTATTTATAAGAGACATTTGGGTCAGCAAAAGCTGATGTATTTGGTCCAAATTTTGAACCATACACATGAACTTTTGTTGACCAATGTCTCTTGTAAATAGGATCAGAGGGATTATAATATAAATTAAAAAATTATGGACATTTGGTAAATGATTCTTTTGCATGCATGTTTTTACTGATAGAACATGCTAATGTGTAAGTTTTGTTTGATGCAGGGCATGCTCAGTGAAGCCTACACGTTATTTTCGGAGGCATTTTCCATTTTACAACAGGCATGTAATTCAGTAATTTTGTTTTTCTCATAGATGAGTTTCTTGTGCATAAAATAATTTTTGTTAAATAACCTGCAGGTTACTGGTCCCATGCATCGGGAGGTTGCTAACTGCTGCCGGTATGTCAATACTTATTTCTATCATGCTGTCATATGATCTTAAATATTTTTCTAGTTCAATTACAGTTTTTACTTCATCTGCAATTTTGCTTGCCATGCTGGTTTATACCTGGGATAATGGATGTCACTTAACACTCATTTGTAATTTTTGAGTTTCTTACCTTCATAAAATTCATGGCTAATAGAAATTCAGTTTATCTAATTTTAAGTTGATTTATTTGTGTGTTGTGCATTTGATCTCAATAGAAATATCTGAATTTCAGGTATCTTGCAATGGTTTTGTATCATGCTGGAGATATGGCCGGTGCTATTATGCAACAACATAAGGAGCTAATTATAAATGAACGCTGTCTTGGTCTAGATCATCCTGACACCGCTCACAGGTATTTTCTATTCTATTTATTGTTTTGGTTCATCTGCATAACATTTTCCCTAATATATATTTTATGTTCTTTTAATCTTTTGCAAATGATTGTATCTGTTGTAATTAGTATATGTTACTCTGGCCAACAAAACAAAATTGGGAATCAAGATGTGTATATGATCTCGGAAACTTGACTGGACTGGACTGTTCAGACCTCTAAAACTAGAAAAGATCAAAAGCCAGTATCACTGTCAATTATTCATTCTGATTAAGTTTTTATTTTCGGGATCCCTTTTTCTGATTGGTGCATGTTTTTACTTGTTAACTTCTTATTTTTCTAACATTGTTGGTTATTTGAATGATGTGTTGGCATATTGTATGTCTAATAGAAATTTGATTATGTTACACTTTTTAGTTTGTCCATAATTTACATATATACTTGGCTTATATTGGTTTATATATTTCCATATATCTATATTCGTAAATGCACATGTATGTACAAAACCTGGTTCTACCCAGTTGGATCTCTAAACCTTGAACCTCTCATAATTGGTTCAAGGACTGCTATAGTTTTCAAAAAGTTTAGGGTATAAATTTTTTGTAATTGAACATTTTGTGATCCATATTATTGTTGGTGCAGCTATGGAAATATGGCTCTGTTCTACCATGGACTCAACCAGACAGAACTTGCCCTTCGCCATATGTCCCGTGCTTTGCTCTTGTTAAGTTTGTCATCAGGTCCAGATCATCCTGATGTTGCAGCAACTTTCATAAATGTTGCAATGATGTATCAAGATATAGGAAAGATGAACACGGCTCTTCGCTATCTGCAAGAAGCTTTAAAGAAAAACGAAAGGCTTCTTGGCGAGGAACATATTCAAACAGCTGTTTGTTATCATGCTCTTGCCATTGCATTTAATTGTATGGGTGCTTTCAAGCTCTCTCACCAGGTATATGTAGTGGAATGATTGTTTTCTTGTAGTCACAGTGGTCAGTGTGTGGTTGACTGATTCTGACATTTGGTTTGGCAGCATGAGAAGAAAACATATGATATACTTGTCAAACAACTTGGTGAAGATGATTCAAGGACACGGGACTCGCAGAACTGGATGAACACATTTAAGATGCGTGAGGTACAGGTATATATATTACCAAATGGAATCCATCAATTTATTTACAGTACTTCACTAGTGGGAAAAAAAAAGGAGAATATTACAGTAATTGGGGGAAGAAGGAAGAGATGGAGTGTTTTTGCATACATACGTGCAATTTTTTGTGTGAGGAGTGGGTGAAAGATTTTTCTAAAACATGGGAGTACATTATTTGAGATCAATAGTGGTAGTGGTAGATGGAAGGTGGGAAATTAATTCAGAGGGTTAGGAGTCTGCTCTAGTTTTGGGTGTCGGAGTGATAGGTTATAGGAAGTGGCAATTAAAACTTGAGATAATTGGTGGAAGTAGATGGCTGGAGGCACAATTGATCCAAAAGCAGAGGAGTTGGCTTAGCTCTAAGGTTGTTTGGGATTTGCCTGAGTGGTTTTTTTTTAAAAAAATTTTCCGGGACTATAAATTGACTTTGAAAGTAAAATCTTGCATTAACTCATGTATAATCTTACATTTCACTATTTGTTATTTTTTGCAGATGAATGCTCAGAAGCAAAAAGGTCAAGCTATAAATGCAGCTTCAGCTCAGAAGGCTATTGATATCTTGAAGGTACGCTAAACAATTTTGATTAGTACAAAGTTTTGTAGGTTTCTTGGTCGTTATTTGTCTACCATGTCGTTGGTTTTTCTTTTGTCGGTTAGTCATGTACATGTAGCTTGACTAGGTGACCTGTCAAATATTCAACATGTATCAATTCTATTAGAACACTTGAGAGATATGTCAAATATATGTTCTTATAAATTCATTTCCTTAAAGAAGAAAATGATCATAGAAGCTTTCTGATTGATATCCGATTCTACACTTTTTTCATTGCTCTTGCGTAATTTATTTTTGCTGACAAGATTGTATATAATGGCAGGCACATCCTGATTTGATACATGCATTCCAAGCTGCCGCTGGGGGATCTGGAAGTTCAGTTGCAGCTGCTAACAAATCCCTCAATGCTGCAATGATGGGTGAAGCTCTCCCCAGAGGAAGGGGAAATGATGAAAGGGCTGCACGAGCAGCTGCAGAAGTCAGGAAGAAGGCTGCAGCTAGGGGCCTCACAGTACGTCCCCATGGTGTACCTGTACAGGCTGTGCCACCCCTTACACAACTTTTGAACATCATAAATTCTGGTACGCCTCCAGTCGCAGCAGACAATGGGAATGCAAATGGAGCACTGAAGGACGAAGATGTAGCAAAGAAGGAAGCAAGTAGAGCACAAACCGAAGCAAACGGCCCTCCGTCAAGTGATTCAACTGATGCCGAGAAAAATGCGCCTGTGCAAGAACCGGCCCCGGTTGGACTCGGCAAGGGGTTGTCATCATTGGATAATAAGAAACAAAAATCAAAACCAAAGGCTGGGGCTTGAAATTTTGAACATTAAGCTCTGGTTGGTTGCTGCAATGGTACATTTGTTTGAGATCATGAATTCTTTGATTCATCAGGTACTATGCTCGGGTTTCGAAGAGCGTGTTGAATAGCGGTTAAAATAATCATTTTTTGTGCTCTTTCTCTGTAGGTTTTTGG